>Ga0078894_10000600_pt1 | contig 25361 bp, 24 predicted proteins | sample LauGreSu1BDMLBSD_2_FD_67506 | JGI IMG/M metagenome (GOLD analysis project Ga0078894, IMG submission 67506) | Freshwater lake microbial communities from Lake Michigan, USA - Su13.BD.MLB.SD (version 4) (version 4) | ecosystem: Environmental > Aquatic > Freshwater > Lake | place: Lake Michigan... | reverse complement strand
TTAATTTTTAAGTTTATTTTTTAATTATTAATTAATCTTTTTAATAATTTAATATTATTAATTAATAATTAATTAATCTTTTTAATTTTTCAATATAAAGACATTTCAATAAACATAATATAAAATGTCGGAGAAGTATTTGATGACGGTTAACAATAAGAGAATTCATGATTACTACAAAAAAAATCCCTCGATAGATTTCGAATCTATGAATCTAGTTCTTTTGGATTTCATGGACAAAATTAGCAACGATATGAGTAAGGTGTTGCAAAATACTTTGCAAGGACAACTACTGCAAGAAGTCAAGGACATCAAAGGTCAGCTTTCTGTTTTGCAAGAAAGTCTTTTTGGTAAGATTACAGAAACAAATAAATCTTTTTTGGAAACTTTGAAACTACTTCTATCAATGAACAGTTCAGAACATTCCGAAAAGATTGTTCAACTCTTGCAGAAACATAGTGAGACTTATGTAGATAAGATTACCAACTTGCTACCAAAAACACAAGAAGAAACTCAAAGAAAAATACAAGACCAATTAGCATTACTTCAAAAAACAATTCAATGCGACTTTCAACAATTCATGATACAGAACAAACCAGAAACAAACTTAAACGAATTTCTTTCATCGTTTGATTCCAAACTGTCTATGTTGCAGCAACCCATCTTTCAAATGATTCAAGCCAACCAAGAACAAGTATCTAATAAACTAACTACTGTAAAGGATGATTTGTTGGTTAACAAGACGACCAACGAGCGGTTGTACAGTGAAATGAGTGAATTTTTACATAAATACAAAGCTTCATCCCAATTCAAAGGACAGTATTCTGAACATATGTTGGAAACAATATTGACAGAAATGTTTCCAACGGCAAGTATTGAAAACACTACAGCACAAACTGCAAGTGGTGACTTTATGATTCATCGAGAAGGGTATGAAGATATTTTGATTGAAAATAAAAACTATGAACGAAATGTAGATTTGGATGAAATCAAAAAGTTCTTGCGCGACATAAACAATAAAAACTGTAGTGGAATCATGATGTCACAACTGTCAGGAATTGTTTCTAGACCAAACTTTTATATTGAAATACATAATGGTAAGGTTCTTATCTATTTACATAAAGTATATTTTTCAAAAGACCAAATTAAAATGGCAATTGATGTGATTGACCATCTTTCAAACAGATTGGAAGCAATTGTTTCTGGAGAACAAGAAAATGGTTTTAATATGCGCAAAGATGTCTTGGATAAGATTAATGAAGAGGTACAATTATTTGTAAAAAATAAAGAGTTGATGACAGCAACCATTAAAGAAACGTCACGAAAGTTGTTGGCTCAATTGGAAGAGTTACAATTACCATCATTAACACTTTATTTGAATGATAAATATGCATCTATTCAAAATCAAAAATTTGTTTGTGAAACTTGTAAACATTCGTTTCCTACCAAGAAAGGGTTGGCGATGCATAAGAAAGTTCACAAATAAAATTTTCTAAATTTTTGTTGTAATACTTTAATAAATTTAATTAATTTATTCCAATCATATTCCCATATAGTTACTAATGTATAACCTCGTTGAATTATTTCTTCTTCTCTTTGTTTAGTAATTTTATATAATTCACCAAATGTTTTTTTACTAATACAATTTAATTTTTCACTCGGATATTTTTTTGGATTTCCATGCCAAAAATCTCCATGAAATTCATAAATTGTATTAGTTTCTTTGCAAAAACCATCTGCTTTGTATTTTGTTTCGGGAATAGAATATTCTCCTTCATTTTCGGCATGTTGAATATGTATTCCTTTCATGATAGACAACATTTCTAACCATTTAATTTGTGGGTCTGAATATTTTTTATAACAAGTTGGACAACCACTTCCACGTAAATGACTATCAGGTGTTTGATAAAACATTCCATGTATTGAACATTCAATTTGTATTTTTGTTTTTGCATTTACATATTGAAGATTTGAATATGTATACATTCCATGAACTTTATTTGCTTTTACTATAAATTCTTCTTCTGACGTTCGTTGTGTTTTTTTCATAGATTCGATACCGCATTGTTTACATTGATACCACAAATGATTCTGAGGTGTAGTACAAAATAACCCATGAATAGGACATATAATATCAACATATGTATGATTATTTATATAATTAACATTTGAATAATCATATTTGTCATTATAAACTAATTTTGCTTTTTTTATAAATTCTTCTTTTGTAGATTTAAAATTACCTGCACATTGTTGACAACCTTGTGAATGTGTAATATGGTTACTTGGTGTTTGTTCAAATTCACCATGCGTTTTACATATAATGGTTACTTTGTCTGACATTTTAGAATATACAACTTTGGAATAATCAAATTTATTTTCATGTTTTTCAGTTGCATATTGAATAAAATCTGCAGTCGAATGAATATATGAATTATGACCACAAATAAAACAACCTTGTCCATCTAAATGACCATTGGGTGTTTGTTCAAAAACACCATGTGTTCTACATAGAATGGTTACTTTTTTCATTGCAGTATCATAGACCACTTTAGAATAATCATACATATCTCCATGTTTTTGTTTTGCTTTTTCTATAAATTCTTCTGTATTTGATTTGTGGGACATACAACAATAATAACAACCTTTGCCACTTAAATGACCATTAGGTGTTTGTTGAAAATCACCATGTATTTTACATGTAATCGTTACTTTTTCCATTACATTAACATAATCTACTTTGGAATAATCATACATATCTCCATGTATTTGTTTTGAATCTTCTATAAATTGAGGTGTAGTTTTTCTAGCTTTATCTGCATTTTTTATAGTTGCGCATTTTGTACACCCTTTTTTATCTAAATGACCATTAGGTGTTTGTTGAAAATCACCATGTATTTTACATATAATGGTTACTTTTTTCATTGCAGTATCATAGACCACTTTGGAATAATCATAAATATCACCATGAATTTTTTTTGCTTTTTCTACAAATTCTTCTGTAGTACTTTTTCTAGCTAATCCACATTTTATCTTTGAACATGTAGAACAACCACTTCCTCGTTTATGTACTTTTGGTTGTTGATTGAATGTTGTATTACAAGTTAAACATGTAATGCTAACTTCTGTTAAATTATTAATGTATACTACTTTTGAATAATCGTATTTATCTCCATGCTTTTGTTTTGCATCTGCAATAAACTTTGCTTGATTAAGTTGATTCATTTAATTGAAATAAACAATTATAATATATTTCAATTTTTACACATTACAAAAACACATGAATCATCCCAATCTTATTTTTGTAAAACAGAGTCTAAAAATCATTGCGAACTAATTCCGTGTCCCAATGTTCTTCATTGTAAATCTTCTTTTCCAGCTTATTTGTATAAAGAACCAAATGGTAAGTGTAAAGATTGTACTATATTCGATGTTACTTTTTTAAAAGAAAAAATATAAAAGAAAATGTGCGAATAATATACTCTATATTTAGAAATAATATAGTAATATAGTATATGCCAACTTCTTCCTTTGACATGACTAAATTGTTGTTAACTAATCCAGATTATGCAATTCCAGATGAAGGTCGTGTTCAATCTGCTTTTATCATAATATTAAGGGGTATGCGTGATGTAATTTTAGACATAAAACATAGTCTAGCAGCTGTACCTGACGCAGTAGACCGAGAAATGTTATTAGGCAACATCCGACGCCTATTCCCAGGTATAAATCCAGAATTATGTGACCTTGCGTTACAAAAAATAGATGCTAAATTAGCATCTTTACAAGTTCTACCAGCCTCACAGGGTGGCAAACGTTCTAGCTCAAAGGGTAGCAAACGTTCTAGCTCAAAGGGTGGCAAACGTTCTAGAAAAAGTAGAAAACAAAAAACTCAAAGAAAACAATCACGAAGACGTTAATTATAGGGCAACAAGTATATTTGTACGTTGGTTGACAAGATACGTTCTTCACTTGTGAGAATTGTAATTATTCAGATTCTTCCAAACGATTCTGTAAAAAAAGTTTAAACAATGCTGGGAATAGTTAAGTAATGAGTTGTACTGGAACTGGAAGGTGTATGAAATCGTGTTGTTGTAAAGGTATATGTTCATGTTTAGATATTGGACATGAACATATTCTATTTGGTAGATATGTGTTTTGTAAAGTTGAATGCAAATATCAATGTGAACCCAAACAGTGTTCTAACAAACAATGCAAACGAGTGTTTGTAGCACGCAAAGAACAAACCAAGTGTAATGACTGCAACATATTCAAAATCGATTTTCTGGAAGTGAAACAAGAATGTTGTATTTGTTATGAAATGAAATATATGATAGAAACGCAATGCAGACATCGATACTGTTATGATTGTTTGATGGAGGATATAAATGATGTTGTACGATGTCTTATTTGCAGAACTGAAATAACTTTCAATAAATATTAAATAATTATTAATTAGATAAGTATGAGTTGTTTTGGAGATGGCAAATGTATGAAACCTTGTAGAAACTATGCAAGGTGTTTAAAAATGCATGAATCATCCCAATCTTATTTTTGTAAAACAGAGTGTAAAAATCAATGCGAACTAATTCCGTGTCCCAATGTTCTTCATTGTAAATCTTCCTTTCCAGCTTATTTGTATAAAGAACCAAATGATATGATTCGAAATGGTAAGTGTACAAATTGTAGTGTGTTTGATGTTACTTTTTTAAAAGAAAAAAGAGAATGTTTGAAATGTGCGCACATCACTTATATGATAGAAACGAAATGCAATCATGAGATGTGTTTTAATTGTTTAATAGAAATCGAAGGTGAAGATGTTCATTGTCCCTTTTGCCAAACAATCATTGAATGTCCTAATTAAAATGTTTTTCTTTGATGGATTCGTAAATGGGAAACATAATTTCATTGTACATTTTTTGATAACTCTGCAGTTGTATTTCATGTTCTTCTTTTGTGATTTCATTCTGATTTAGTTTACGTGTCATTACAGATTTTTGTTGTGTAAATCCCAATGCACGTTCTATATGAGTTACAATAGAATGGCATGAAATACAGAGTATCTGACATTTATCAATTTCTTTATAAATTTGTTCGATTGGTAACCCTTCCAAAACCATTGTACAAATACTTTCTTCTTTGTCAAACATGTTGATATGGTCGTAATGAAATCGTTCGTCTTTGTTTTCTTTTTTAAGGTTGCAAAATAAACACTGTATTGGTTTATAGTTTGAAATTAAATTCCACATTTCTTCACGCGATGTTGCTGTCTTTGAAAAACATGTATCACATATTTTTTTATCTTTCCATGTTCGAAATGAATCAGTTTGTATTGTACATTTGTTTTCATTGCATTGTTCGCATCTTGTAAAGGTGATTTGTTCAACAATGGTAGAGATACTTTTGGGACGTTGTAATAAATCTAGCCACGGAATTTCATCGTACATTTCTTTGCATTGATTCATTGAAATACCTAATTGATTACATACTGATTCAAAATGAACAGAATCATTAGAACCATCTTGAGACAAGAAGAATTGTTTGACTTTTTGTTTCAACAAGTCTTTTTTAAAAATGTTTATTTTGCAACTTGTACTTGATACACTGTGACCTAGTTCGAAACACTGTTTGCATACTTTTCTTTTTGTATCTTTTGGAATTTGTTGATGCAACTCCAAAAGATAGTTGGGTAAAAGTTTTGGTTGAGCTTCTTTGATTTTTTCTAATAATTCTGCTTTATTCAATTTAGATACACCTTTTATACCAAGTTCTGCGCATTGTTTCAATAACGATTCTTTATCCATGTTGTATTTAATCTTTATCAGAATTAACCTCAATTTTATAAATTACAATTTTAAAAAGTCGCGAATAGAATATTTAAGTTCTTCATTTAATTTGTCTAAGAAAGTTTCATCCAATTCTTGTAAAAACACGTGAATATCTTTACATTTTCTGCATTGACGATTCAAATCATCCATAAACCCATCAATATACAATGGTACTTTGCTCTTTATATTTTCTTTAAATTCAATCCAGTTGGTAATACAATTCTTTATAAAATCTTTGGGTTCGTATTTTTTACGATATGTTTTATATAAATTGTACATTTCCTTGTTTCGAAAAACATAATGGTCGTACATGGATTTAAAAATGATTTCTTTGACTTGTAATTCATCTACTTCAATAGTTAAATAATAAGGTTCATTCAAATTGGTTGCAATAATGCACACAACTATCTGTTTTTTGTAATATTTGGCATAGTTGTCATTATTATATTCATTTTGATATTTTACAATAAACGTGTCTATGATAGCTCGTGTTTTAAACTGGTTCACATTTAATTTTGTTAATTGTGGATGTATATAACATAAAATCACTGTATCTTGATTATAACCAATAAAAGGACATTCGCTTTTAATAATAAAACGGCTTGATACATTTGCATCTATATATTTTAAACGGTGGTCTGCATTCCAATCCGTGGTGGGATATGTTTCTATTAATTTATGCACAAGACAATCTACATGACTCATTTGTTCATAATGTGAATTTAAATAATCAGAGAACGAATTTTTGTTAAGATTATCGATAAAAGTGCTTTTACAACAACACAACTCGTGACCTTTAAAATGATGTTTAAATGCTTTTTCATAAACGTCGACAATGTTATATAATTCCATCATTGTAATTTTACTGGTATAGTGTCGTTGTATTATTTGATTCATGTAATATAAAATAACAAGTTCAAACGGGCATAGTTTCACATTTTTGCTATGTTTACGAATATGATTTATATGTTTTTGGATAATGGTTAAATAATGAGCGTAGGTACGTTCTTTTATTTTCAACAACGGAATGGTTAATTCTTGTTGCCAGTTTCCAGCATCGTCTTCAAATCCTTTGTTTAATTTTAAACGAAAATTATATTCTTTCCAAGTGTTCCATAGTTGAACATTTGTTTTGCATGAAATGTTTTTCTGTGTTTTAATTTGTTGTTTACCATTTTCATTTTCTAGTAATTCTCTAACTTTTTCTATTAAAATACCATATCTAATATTATGGTGGCTCATATCAATTACTTCGGTGTTTATACTACTTTCTATAAACTCTAGTTGCACTAATGCGTTAAACTCGTCACCATAGTGAGGTATAATATCGTCTTTTACTTTAATGGTAGATGGAATATTTACTTTGTTCACTTCAAACTCTTGATTTGTTTTGGTTAACCATGCTTGTATTTGTTTACCTATATCATCTTGTGTATATACAATATACAATGATTCTTTCATACGAGTTAGAGCGACGTGAAGTAAACTATGATATTTGAGTGAATCCGAAATACCACTGTACACTTTTAGTCCACTTTCGGAAATATCAACAACAAATACAACTTCTCTACCATCTCCTTTGGATGAATGAATAGATACCATACGAGTAGCATGCGCAGATTCATCCAAGTTAATAGAACTTCCTTCTTCAGATTTATGAAACACACAATAACGATAGTAATCATTCGTGTTGTGTTCTTTCCAAAACGGTACTGTTTTATAGTAAGGATTTTTTATTTGTTCAACCCAAAATTCGTTGATGGCAATTTCCAGCATGTTTGCCAATGGATTTGTAGAAACAAAGGGTAATACAATTAAAAAGTTTTCAGGAACATAATGGTGTTTATGTACTTCTTTGGCAAATTCATGCATAATTTTATTTACAGTATCTTCAATATCTATATGTTTCAACTTGTTCAATTTAGCTAAGATAGGAAACACAGCTTGATGTGTATGTTCACATGCTTTATAAGGAGTAATAGGAAGTAATCCGTATTTTTCAAATGGAACCATATGGTTTACGAAATCAACTAGTTGTGGATGAATGAACCGTCTGCATTCATTTTTAGGTTCTTCACAAATTGCATGAGGTTGAAAGGTAGTAAATGCGTTCAATTCGTTTGAAATACTTTGCAACTTATCTCCTACCACGTAGACATCCATATTTGTTTTTTTCATAATTTCCATTACGGCGTTAGCGTAGCATACGTTTAAATCTTGAGTTTCATCCATAATGTACAAGGTTTCAGCGTTTAATTTAGGGTTGATTCCAGCATATTTAATTTTACCACGAATATCCGCATCCAAATGGCCTTCCACAATCGATTGGGCAATTCCTGGAAACATATCAAATGATTTTACTGATTTATCTCCTACCGCGTACATGAACGAATCAATCGTGGCAATGACAATCGAACATTCTGTTCCAATCTTGTTGGTGTAATGAATAATAAATTTTTTATTTTTTTCTTGTATTTCACTAATATTCGTAAAACCCAAATCAGATTGTTGGTTTTGAAATTCATCTTTCAAGATGACACGTGCTGAATGTTGTTTTGTAACGTAAATAAACTTAGTATAATGTCTAAACTCTTCACGTGCAAGCATTTGAATGATTCCCCACGTTTTACCGTTTCCAGCTCCTTGTTGTTTTAAATAAATGGTATGTTGAACAGGAGTTTCACAAATTATAGGTTGTATTTTAATTGAATCAATCCATGATTGTTTGTCAAGAGGAATTACATGTACGGTCAATGATTTTACGGAAGAAGGGGATATTTTGTATACTTTATCTTGTTTATTAATATAAATGTAATCGCAATTCAAAAAGGCATCTAGTTTCCAACTAGAATCAAATGTTAAAACATCTTCGTTAATATCCATGTTTGACCCATCAATTATCCAATGTACTTGTTTTTCATGAAGCGCATAATCGTGATTTCGATTATCCACTTCTTCTTTCAAAATTGGACTATGTTGTATTTCCACAACATAGTTACCTTCCACTATATCAGCACGACGTCTACTATGCTGACCTTCTTTTAAATCAAACCATATTTCAGTATGTGTAAAATGACGTTGCCATTCTGCATGCCATTCGGTTACGTTATTATGTATATCAGATGTGTATATGTGTCGAAAATACCATAAGTTGTGTTCTCCTTGACATCCGCATAACTCGTGGCCATTTTTACAATAGGCTTTATTTTGTTTACAAAAATCAAGAATCGATGTTTCAACGCCATTTACATACGCGATAGATGTATTGAAATTAGATGTTGTACAAGCCATATTACTATTTATTGCATAATCTTAGTAAGTCAATTTTATAAAAAAAATAATAGTTTAGATTGTATCATAAAATAACTGAATAATTTCAACTGTTTTGTTTGTTCTATTTTCAGGATTAATCCAGTAATCAATAATTTGTTTCAATTCACTTAATCTTTCATGCCATTCTTTTATCTTTGTTTTTTTTACAACACATATTCCTTTTTTATCTTGACCCCAGCAAGAAGATATGTTTATTCCATTTTTTTCATATTCGTCTGGATTAAATCTTATAAATATGATTGGTCTGTGTGCCATATCTTGTGATAATTCCATGATTCGTTTATTTTCACAACTACAATCATAATCTATATGTTGGTTTTCATCTATTTCTACAATTAATATTTGATATCCCAAATCTATTAATAAATCCGGACGGCGTTTAGAACAACCACCATTTATAATTTTATCAGCAATCCATGGTAAATGTGAATAATGTTGTTTTATATATTCAACTACCGCATATTCTTTTGTTTTGTAATTACGAGATATTGGTTTGTCGGGGAACAAATAGATAAAACATCGAAGACAATATCCATCGTATTTTTGTTGAACACGTAGACTACATAAATGAGTTTTACATGTTGGATGTTTAACATCTACCATTCCATCTTGTTTATGGAGACCGCAATATAAACCTTTCGATTCACCTGATTTGTTAAATGTTGGTTGTTTTGTACATCCGTCATAAATACATTTTGTAGATTTAACATTTACCATATCATCTTGTTTATGGAGACTGCAATATATACCTTTCGATTCACCTGATTTGTTGAATACTGGTATTTTTGTACATCCGTCATAAATACATTTTGGAGATTTAACATCTACCATTTCATCTTGTTTATGGAGACTGCAATATATACCTTTCGATTCACCTGATTTGTTGAATACTGGTATTTTTGTACATCCGTCATAAATACATGTTGGGTCTTTAACATTTACCATATCATCTTGTTTATGAATACTACAATATATACCTTTCGATTCACCTGATTTGTTAAATGTTGGTTGTTTTGTACATCCGTCATAAATACATTTTGTAGATTTAACATTTACCATTCCATCTTGTTTATGGAGACCGCAATATATAGATTTCAATTCACCTAATATGTTAAATGCTGGTATTTTTGTACATCCGTCATAAATACATTTTGGAGATTTAACATCTACCATTTCATCTTGTTTATGGAGACTGCAATATAACCCTTTAGATTCACCTGCTATGTTAAATACTGGTATTTTTGTACATCCGTCATAAATACATTTTGGAGATTTAACATCTACCATTCCATCTTGTTTATGAACACCGCAATATAAACCTTTCGATTCACCTGATTTGTTGAATACTGGTATTTTTGTACATCCGTCATAAATACATTTTGGATTTTTAACATCTACCATATCATCTTTTTTATGAACACTACAATATATACCTTTCGATTCACCTGATTTGTTAAATGTTGGTTGTTTTGTACATCCGTCATAAATACATTTTGTAGATTTAACATTTACCATATCATCTTGTTTATGGAGACCGCAATATATACCTTTCGATTCACCTGATTTGTTGAATACTGGTATTTTTGTACATCCGTCATAAATACATGTTGGGTCTTTAACATTTACCATATCATCTTGTTTATGGAGACTGCAATATATACCTTTCGATTCACCTGATTTGTTAAAGTATGGTCTTGTTTTACACCCTTTTTCTTGACACATTTGTATAATTAATTATGTTAAAATATTAAAATCAATTTTATCATATGTAAAAAAATAAAGTATTATTCATTTGGAGTTGTTTTATAAATATGCTTTTTAGATTTAGTATGTACTACATAGTGTGATTTTATTAATGTAATATACATACAACACTGACATGAATATAAATTTATATTATGTTGTTCTCGTTTGTTCATTTCTTTTTCCAATAATACATTTAATTTAGTTATATTATCACTAATGTCATCACTGCTACCATATTGTTCTTCATGTTTTTTATTGATTTCAATTACATTATTAATCATTAGGATTTTTTTTTCAAGAGTTAAAACACGTTTGGCAAGCTCTGAATTCATTTTATTCAAAATGCATGTATAATCTTAACTCAATTTTAAAACTAAAATATTAGCAATTAACATAGACAGTTTTATAACATGTAAATGAAAATGTTTTATAATTCATGCAGCTGAACTTTAATTCATTCAAATAACCCACAATATGTGTCAATTGTAAATATTGAATGAAGTTTGGAACTATTTAGTAACGAATGAACACCATTATGAACAAGCGCTTACTGTGAGAAAAGATGATAACAAATGTGTGGAAGAAGCTATATTTTTTAGTAGACAATAGTTTTTTAGTTTTGTTACCGAGTATTTTATTATGGATGAAATGAAAGTTTGTATCGTTCCTTGTCTTCCAACTTAGTTCTCTTTCCTAAAAAAAGAAAGTATTTATGTGCCAACGCATATTGTTGTGGTTTCATCTGTTTCAACACTTTTAAACGAACGTACATAATCATGCCTACTTGCCATATGCGTTTATGCGGATATTTTTTGGTTTTGTATAATTTTTCCAAGGTATCAATTGTATGTTGAACATCTTCAACGGTTGTATATTTTATAGGTATTGTATCTTTCGGATTTTTATCAATGTACACATCAAATGATTTCTTAGGATTGTTTGGATTGTACAAGAATTGTTTTTTTGTTTTATTCACACGTCTTTTTCTCGTTTTAGAACTACCCGTTTGAACAGGCGCAGCAATAGGTGTACGAATGGTAAGAATATATTCTGTTCCATTGGGTGTAAATGTATACTCGTATGGAATGGTTGATTTCGCGCGAATATAATCAAAGGAATCTATGTTAAGTGAATCTTCAAGAATGTCATGAAAAAATTTTATAAATTCTTGAAATAATGGCTCTTCGCATATTCTATTCTTTTCAACACATAGCAAATAGATGAACATTGCAATATCTGATATGGTTGCCGACCTATCCTTTATTTTTTCAATGTATTCGTGTAACGATGGACTGGGGTCGGTTTGTTCAACTAACTCTTGAATGTGTAGTTTGAGAAAACGACATTTTTTTGATTTGCATGGAAATTCCATGAAATTCTGTGAACCAAGTTCGGTTAATTCACGATGATTCGTTTCATTGACAAAACCATATCTTTCATAAAATGTTTGGTGTTTTACGAGAAACATGATTAACCATCGTAGTTTACAATCTTCCACCCATTTTAAAGAATCATCGGAAACGTGGATAGGTTGGTCCATTACAACTGAAAAAAAGTCAAGTATGTTGAAAAAATGAGCATGACTTAAAGGTTGACATATTCCTTGAAAATTTTTTATTTCAGAAAAACTAAAATAATAGTATTCTAAATCAATATTCCGATTAAATTTAACACTAATACAATTCAGTGGTTCTATTAATTTGAGTTCATCTTCCGGAAATATATCCAAATATTTTTGTAGTTCAATTTCATCTGGAAATGATTTCATTGCATGATTGCCCAACTTAAAATGTACTTCTGGATAGTCATCGAATCGAATCATTACATCGATAATATTCTTATTTCGAATGGCTGATTTTAAATCTTCGTACATACAATTTATATTTATTATAAGATTGTCAATTATTATAAACTTAAATAATTCACATAATGAATACTTATGACAAAGATAGCATGCTTTAAAGAAGATTCCAATATTCTATGTTTAGTCAATGATGAAGAAAAGTATGTTCCGATTCAATCCATGAAAGCAGGTGATGTAGTCAAAACGTATATGCACGGTTACAAAAAGGTTGACCTAGTAGGATACAATACTATTAGTAATTCAGGAGACAGTGAACGTGTAAAAGATAAACTTTACAAATATACGAAAGATAAATATCCAGAGATTACAGAAAACTTAGTTGTAACAGGAGGACATTCTATCTTAGTGGATAAATTAACAAAAACCCAAAAGGAAAAAACTAAAAAGTATTGGGATATTTATCATAAGACGGATGATAAATATAGATTACTTTCCGTTGTAAATAATAAAGCAACTCCATATGAAATAGAAGGCGAATTCAACATATACCATATCGCAATAGAAAGTGATGATGAGTTGACCAATTTTGGAATCTATGCCAATGGATTGTTGGTAGAGTCATGTTCCAAACATTATTTAAAATTAACTATGAAGCTAAAAGAATAGGATAACTTGCCTGAAGTAAAATACCACATTGGCCTTGTCCGTCATTGTAGTTGGGTCCTCTGCCCAACTTGATGTAGCCTTCATCTCCCCAACTCGTTCCCCATGAATTCTTCACCAAATAATAATCTTCCTCGTTCTCGGTTCCATATCCGATAACGAGCACGCCGTGGTCCAACGTAGTTCCGCATTCCGATGTTAACACCCCGGATTGGTAGAGTTGAAAATCTCTTTGGTCGGCTTCAATGGCAATGCTAACAGGTTGTTGCGCAACAGCCGACATGAGTGCCTTGTCGGTTGACTCGACGTCTACCCACGATTGAATTTGGCTGCGAGGCAGCAGGTCGCAAGTAGTTTGACACTTTTCTGTTTCTCCCGATTCAGAAATGTAAGGGTAACTTTCTTCGCTGCACAATCCGCCGTTGTCGCGAATCCATGAAAAGGCGTTGTCCATGAGTCCCCCGTTGCAACCGTGGTCGCTACCGCCGTGTCTAAGATTGTCGCAGTCCACTAATTGTTGTTCGGAGAAGGAAACGAGTTCTCCTGTTTGGATGGCATAAATGCCTTCAAGCGACCCCGTCGTCGAGAAGGACCAGCAACTGCCGCATTGGCCTTGGTCTTTCACGGGAGTTACCGAATTGTTGTTGCGCCAATCGACGGATTCTGGAATCCATGTTTCGTTGGATGCATACTCTTTCAACAATGTAAAAGAATCGTTGAGTAAATGATTGACGTATCTGCTAAAATCCAATTCGTCCATACCGGAGAATTGGTTGTGGCCTAACGTGTACGAACGACCTTCTTGGTTGATTTTGTCAATGTATATATCATTGTTTATCCATTTTTGCATGGTATCATAATAATGGTCGTTGGATTGAAACTCGATTTGGAATGTATCTGCCCAAGTGTTGAACTGGTTCAAATAGGGATTGGCGTTGCAAACAGCAAACAGAAGAAAACCTAAAATGCGCATTAATGTATAGATATATAATATTTCTACTCATCCATGAAATGTAGTTCTATTTTGTGAACCTATATACTTGGTCATCTGCATTCCTTCTTTATTGTTTAAACAGAATAAATGATTAATTGTATAATAAATACGGCAACAAATAAGTAAAGAATATAAAGACAATTATATTGGTGTTTGTACTTTGGTTGACAAGGTAAGTTGCAAGCAACGATGCCATTATCATCATGCCGCTATCCGACAAAATGGCTTTGTACGATACTTCAGCGCCGTAATCTTTGAACGTATCCAACATGTTGTTGACACCTCTTGGTACACTGGTAACAAACAGGTAAAAGGATATGTCATGAATAATTTGCAAGGCTACAGCGAGCCCAATAAATTTCACTAATGAAAAAGTGGTAAACAGGTAATAATAAAGAAATCGCGTAAGAATCAACACGAGTAATATAACAAACACGTCCGCGATAACGGCGGATAAATTATACTTGGAATACCATTTTTTCAACACTTTGGATTGGATGAACCCGATGTTGGATAATGTAATCACAAACAAATCTGTAATCAAAACAGAATTGAATAATGGTAAATAATCGTTAACGTTATTAAAATTTCCAATATGTTTCATATACTTATGTTTTATAAAAACGTCTACTTTTTTTGCTTTTACGTTTAGAACGTGATTTACGCCTGCCGCCCGATGCACCTGGACTCTGTGTTCTAGTAGTTTCAAGTGTAAATATTGCATTCTGAAATAAGGCTGGATTGAAACCTGGAAAACGGTGGGGTTGGGCAAAATTCTGGCGTAAATATTCTCGTTCTTCCGCATCCAGTTCGGGTCTTTCAAATTCTTGTTGTACACCTTCAAGCCATGTTTGCAACTCTCTTAATTTTGCACGGAACGCAGGTTCAGTTGTGCGTGCATCTTGTGGAAAGGTAGCGTTAGGATTACTCATTAATTGGGTAATTATATTTTTAGAACTAAAATTGGTAATTATATTTTCCATAATTATAGTATTTATAATAAATGTAAAACATTTTGTAAGAAACCTTCCTACGTTGAAACGGTTGAGCAAAACACGTAACTATAAAAAATTAGGAAGGTATTATCTTCCTTACCATTCGATGACCAACTAAAAGAAGGGGTTGTATTGAACCTCACAATATAATTTATAAACTATTTAAAAGTGTAAATTTAAATAGTTTATAATGCGGTCATTGAGTTCCATCGTTATTGGATTGGCAACTACATCTGCTTTCGGATTTATCGATGTAAAGAAACCCGACATTCGCGGCCCGACGGCACCTTTTGAGAACGTCAAATTGTTCGACCAGTACGTTGTGGCCAAGGGCGTACAACCGTCCTACATGCGCGAAGCCGAGCTCAAGCACGGAAGACTCGCCATGGTTGCAGCACTGTTGTTGCCGTTGTCCGAACAATTTTCGGACAGTCTCGGAATTCATTTCTTTCAAGACAACACACCGTTTGTTGCTCCAAGTCTTGCCTTGATGTTTGTAAGTGAATTTACTTCTATGGTGTACGGTTGGGAAAACCCGCAGGTTAAGCCATTTGCGTTGAAGGAGGATTACCAACCGGGTGATTTGGGGTTTAAGTTGGCAAGTGACCATATGGGAACTCTAATGGACAAGGAGTTGAACAACGGACGGTTGGCGATGATTGGTATCTTGGGTATGATGGTGCAAGAATTGGTGACACACCAACAGCTTTTTTAATCTAATTTATAACTGAATAAAATAAATTAGATTAGTATGGACGAAAATGAAGTAGAAGAATTGATACATGCTTTAGTAACGAATCCTCACCATGTAATACCGATTGGTGATTATCAAATGTTGATGATGTTGTATCCCGTGTTGAACCAAGCATTAACATCTTTACACTTTATAAAATCCGAATTACATCGTTTACGTTCGGATGATGAACAACACACCGACTATTTGATTCAGCTTGCAACAGAGTATGAAGGTTTTGATGGTGAATTGATAGACCCTGCCATTCTAAAACTAACCAATATATTGATACCCGCCAATATTATCATTGGATTGTTAAGTCAACACGACTATGAAATACCGCGTGTGGATAGGCATGTGTTAGAGACCATTCGCGACATCATTCAAACTATACAATATACTATTACGACAAGTCAAGATAGACAAGGCGTTATCCACGAATATAATGGATTGATTCCGGGTTTCAATCCAGCAGAAATACCTGATGCATTAACTAAATTAGACCGTGCAATATTCCCTGAAGACAGCCAACCTTCCATGGGTGGTAAACGTAAACGCACGAATAAACGCAGGAATAAAAGGAAAAGTAAAAGAAACGTGTAAACTTTTTATTTTCTATTTATCATCAGAATTCAAGTGTATTAATCATAGGAAACAGCGTAGAAATGATGCGCGCACATTCCATCGCCACTTCCCGATGTTCTTTTTGGGTTCCGTTGGCAGACCGCAACTGAATGTAATGTATCCATGAACGCAAGGTCCCGTTCATATAAAGCCTGGACACGGTCATTCCTTCCGGCAACACGGACCTCGCTTGTTCCTTTGCAATTCCATTGGACAACGCCCAATCGTACGCTTGTTGGGAATGGGCAGCAAGTTCTTGTTGTTTTTTGTTCCATTCTTCTTGCAACACCTCGTCGTTAGTCTCTAGACTGTTTTGACGATTTTTCATATCTTGCAACCTCGCTTCTCTCGTTTCGAATCCAAGAGAAGCAACGGCATACCTCTGTGAAAATTCCTGGAAAGAAAAAGAACGGTGTCGCAGGATTTGGCGTGCAATGTCCCTTGTCGTTTCAATTTCCAAACAAATGGAAACCATTTCAAAAGGGGACCAGTGTTGGTTCTTCATGAGGTATTTCAACAACCGTTCGTTGGTCTCTGTATTCTGTTGGTTTGTAGGGTTGGACACGCGTGCGCAATAAGCGACCATGTCTTGTAATGATATCGAATTTACAGTTGCACCTGTAAAAGGCGGTGGTTGGGAATAGGAAATGAGTTTTACAATCATACATGTTTACCCATCTTCATTTTAAATCACTTTAACATACGTTGTCTTCTCTGTAAATGTTATATCGTTGGCAAACGTATTCGGTTTACTTTAAAATTGAAACAGTATTATCCATAATACTATTTCAATCCATGGACCATGAACCTTTTTATCCTTTCGCTCATTCAACAGGAAATCGCAGAGGCGATGATTGACAAACATGTAAGCAAAATCTTGTTGGAAGCCGTACAAATGTTGTGCACGGCCCTCCACGTCTTGGAACCCGGGTTGCATAGTGCTCCCGTCTACCGAATGGCGCACAAGAACCATCCCGTGACCATATGGTGCCGCACTTCTCGAGAAAATTTCGAATGGACCTTGCAACTGGTCGATTGTTTGCACGTCGAGTGGCAGCATCGTTACCGGCACACCAAAGTCCACAAATCCTATCTGGTGGCTCAGTACCTCAAGGAACACATTCCTTACCAATTCCCTCAACAAGGGTTGACACGCTTCGCGTTGGCCATGCCGGACGAATACAAGACAGAAGACCCCGTGGAATCCTACCGCAGATACTACAAATCGAAACGGCCCATTGCCTCATGGAAGAATCGGTTGCCGCCTATCTGGTTTTAAAATATTCCTTTATACTATGAGTACTTTAGATAATTTAATCGCATCCATTCAAGATGGAAAAGACATACCTGCTGGAACAAAACAGGAAACTATCACTCGTGCCATTGACCATGTAAACACCCAGAAAATATTTGGAGACATTAACCAATCTGACTACAAAAAAATCATGGAGCAACTACAATCGTTTCAAACAGGTGGCCGACGCAACACCCGACGCAACAGACGAAGCAGACGTTACAAAAATAAAAGGTAAATATATGAAAACAGGAACCATTGAATTTCATATCTTTCAAATTGTTTCCATTCTTTTTTTGATTTACTTTTTATATGATGCATATTCGCATTCGGTAACGGATGCTTTAGAAGATACACTTACCGAATATGCAATGATTTCAATTGCCACTCCTATTCCAGGAATAAGTGTCATGACGTCATTACCTATTAAATTATTTTTTAACGTGCCTGTTCACATTAGTTATCTTTTTATCGTTTTTTTATCTTTTTTTGTTCTACTTCATTTTAAATCACATGATTCTTCTTTTGTTCAACACATTTTACAAACGAAATCGTACTCTATTTTTGTCATTTCTATCTTATCCACTGCCATTCTTAGCAAATTCTTTGATTCTACCATTGAATATTTTGTCAACCGTAAACCTATTCAACATATGGTACCCATGATACTTTCTTCCACTGCATTAATAGGATTGTATTATTACCAAATCCATCAAATGATGAAAATAGAATGAAACCCGAGCGTAGCCGGTTGGTTCAACTTGACATACTCTATCTCGTCCGTGTTCAAATCCACTTGAATCAAATAAGATTCAAACTGCGCATCGTACCCCATGCATACCAACGTATCTTCTACGATGCTGGGTTCGCCACAAATGGACATGGGAAGGAACAACGTTCGGTGAACGTCCAACCCTTTGCAAAACACGAACCCGTTGATGGTTCTTCCTTGAATGTTTCTCAGAATAATATAATCTTTCCACTTGACTGGAAAATCAAGATTATACTTTTCTAGTTCGAACGTAGTCTGGATGGCGATACGGCACGTTTTTTTGTCCAACCTCAATTTGGAATAGATGCCGTGCACGTCAATCGTGTTGAAATCCAATTTGTAATAGACCGGCGCGTAGATTTCAATCGCTTCGTGCGTTTCCACCACAGTTGCATAATGAAATATGAAAAAAGAAAGCGGAGAATAGAACTGGGTCGTCTTGTCGCTGACATGATGAATGTACGTTGGGTTGGTTGGATTCATGATAATCGGAAATTTTCTCTCTAATAATGCGTTGGTCGAAAGTTCGATAGGTGATTCCGTAAACAGAGTAGAATCGCCGCATCGAACGAAATCATGGACGAGAGGAATATACGTTGTTTTGATTTCTTTCTTTTTCAAGAGTTCAAGGTCCCGATTGAGCGTGAGCAACGAAACGGATTGTTTCCATAGACTGTATTCAAGTGAATGAACCTTTTCGCCAACTACTTTGGTGTGGCCTGAGAGATGGTTCACGCCGGGAATACATTTGCGACCGAGGGTAGTGATGGTTTTGCGCGGTACATCGATTTGAATTTCGTAAGGAAGGTCTCTTTCAAACAAAAGGTACTTTTTGTCTCCAGTGTCTAAAAAAGCCGTGTTGGCAACTCCGATAGGGTTGGGAACCATTCCTACAGTATGCAACCCTAGGTAAAAAGGAAGGGTAGTTATGCAACTGGTCAAATGGGGATAGCATGTTTTTTCGGTTGGAACGGAATATCGTACCGGAGTAATTTCATTCTGGTGGATGAAAGCGCCTTGAATAACCCCGTTACCGGTAAATAAAGAATAGAGGGAACGAACGGATGAAATTGGAAGGTTGGGACCGACAAGTCCGTAAAATCCTTGTAATGCATGAGAAAAGGGAAGGATAAAAAAGAATAGTTTCATATTCTTTTATTCTATAATTATATGTCAGATTTTACCGTTTTTGCAACACTCAACAGTAGTATACGTCAAATACAATATTTAGGTGGTCAACTTTATGCATCCAATGTTAGTGGTGATGGTACTACTCAAGTACCTTTATATAAAGTAAGTACATCGAATGCGGCTATTACTACTGTAGCAACTGAAGTACCTAATAATATTTCAATTGCAGTCGACCCGAATAATGTTGTTTATACGCCAACTTATCAACCATTTACTAATACAGGGGATATTACGAAAACTGTGTCAGGTGTTGTTACGTCATTAACCACTAATTATACGGGTGGTATTAGTCCTAATTCATTTTCAGTAGCCTATTTATTATACGATACTAGTAATAACTGGTTAGTTGCAGGTGAAACTAATAGTAGTAATTTTTATAAAATAACACTTGCAGATACATCAGCTACATATGCACCATTTGGTAGTGTTACTAGTGGTGTAATATCAAGTATGGCATTTAGTTCAAATTATTCTTTATTGTATATTAATGTATCATCAGAAAAAGTAATATATGCAATGAATAAAACTGATGGTAGTTTAGTTGGTACTATAAATATACCATCTAATTTTAGCGCATCTAATTATCTCATAGAAAATGGAATATGTTTTAACGGTAATTATTTGTATTTTGCCGTTACTGATACTTCAGTGTTGACTACAACTATGTATCGGCTTAGTATGACTAGTAATATAACTGCTACATACGATACGACGTATAGTGAAGTTTGTGTTGCAAGTAACACTTCAACACTAGGAAATGTAGTAAGGTCCATTGCATTTGATGAATCAAACAATCGATATTTTAATGGAACAGACGCACGAATTTTTACCAACAATAGCAATGTATTGTGTTTCAATAAGGGAACCAAAATACTTTACATGAATCAACAATTAGAAGATGAATATGTTGCTATTGAAAACTTGAACATCGGTGATTTCGTGAAAACCTATAAACATGGTTACCGTAGAGTCAGTAAAACAATTCAAGGGGCTTTTATCAACAACCCGAAAAAATGGAACATGTGCATGTACAAAATGGCCAAAACCGAGTCAAACGGTCTTTTAGAAGATTTAATCGTAACCGGCGGCCATTCCATCCTCGTGGATTCTCTTTCGGATGCGGAACTTGAGAAGTACAATGAAATGGGTATTCCACATTTTGCGAATGAAACCATCGACAAAAAACATTTGGTCCTCTCCTGCGTTTCCGACCAATTCACTCCCATGCAAGACAACGAATGGTACCAATACTACCATTTGCTGTTGGAGAACAACGATGACGAGGAGGAGCGGTTCGGAATATGGGCCAACGGCGTGTTGACTGAAACCCCCAACGTAAAATGTACGAAATAAAATATTTATATAAAGTATGTCGTTAACTTTTTATGAAATACCTGCAACAGCAAATAATTCTGGTATTCGGTCTATGTATAAATACGGCGCAGAAAATGTAGTTTATTTTGTATCACGGGCAATAACTACGAATTTAAATCAGATTAATTATGTTGATTCTACTGGACAAGTTACTAAAGTTATTTTGTCTGGTGCACCATCTTTAACCGACGTCTATAGTTTAGCCATTTTAGCTAGTTCACCAGTAGAACTATTTTGTGGTACTTACCCTTCTGGTGGTGCTATCTTGTATAGATTTATTAATGGTGCATATATTGAAAATCTTGATTTATCATCATCTGGGTTAACATCATGTTATGTTATGAAATTTGGTTCAAATAGTACACATGTTACATTATTTGTAGGTGATCAATCGGGACACTATTGTTATTTTACAGATACAGGTGCGGGAATACTATCTGTATCTGGTACATTTACAGTTACTGGTAATGGTTTTGGAACGCTACAAGACATGTTAATTGTTAATAACATAATATATTTATCAAGTACTACAGGATTATATTATATAACATGGGTAAATGGAACAACTTCATATACTCCTACACTTTTAACTAGTACTCTACATGTTGAAGGTCTTGGTATTAATCCTAGTGACATATTGTATTGTATTGTAAACAATGGTACAAGGTCTTTAAATACAGTAGATCCATCATCTGGTGTTTTAACACCAATTACTACCAATTTGAATGGACAAGATGATATCGAATATATTGCATTTGATAATACTGGAAATATTTATGTGAATGATATCAATGGTAGTAGTCAACGTGTATTATATACAACGAATCCAGCAGTATTTTGTTTTAACCAAGGTACCAAGATACTTTGCATGAACCAACAGTTCGAAGATGAATATGTTGCCATTGAAAACTTGAACATCGGTGATGTCGTGAAAACCTTTAAACATGGTTATCGCAAAGTCAGCAAAACAATTCAAGGGTCGTTTATCAACAACCCGAAAAAATGGAACATGTGCATGTACAAAATGGCCAAAACCGAATCGAACGGGCTTCTAGAAGATTTAATCGTAACCGGCGGCCATTCCATCCTCGTGGATTCCCTTTCCGACGTGGAGATTTCGAAGTATGAGGAAATGGGTATTCCACATTTTGCGAATGAAACCATCGACAAAAAACATTTGGTCCTCTCCTGCGTTTCCGACCAATTCACTCCCATGCAAGACACCTCTGTGTACCATTATTACCATTTGCTGTTAGAGAACAACGATGATGATGAGGAGCGGTTCGGGATATGGGCCAACGGCGTGTTAACTGAAACCCCCAACGTAAAAACGGTGAAATAAAATAGTTGTGTTAATATATGTCGTTAACTTTTTACTTAGTTCCAGAAACATCTGGTAATAATGGTATTGTTTCCATGTATTATGCAAATAATTTAATGTATTTTGTATCACAACTAACCACTTCAACTGTAAATCAAATTAATACTATTAATTCTAATGGAGAAGTTAATAAAATTACTCTTGGAGGTACAGGACCTTATACTGATATTTATAGTTTAGCCGTTTCTTCTGATGGATCACTTATATATTGTGGTAATTACTCATCTACTGGTTCTGTCACACCTACGTTATTTAGGTTTGGTAGTGATGGTAGTTTCCAAACATCAGTTAATATTGCAGGTTCGCCTGGTTTATCATCTTGTTATGCCATGAAAATAAGTAATCTAGGAGATTTATTTGTATGTGATAGAACTGGAAAATTTAATTTTTTTACAACCCCATCTTCATCTCTACCTCCTTCTAATAATTATGGATTTACAGTTTCTTATGGTACTATAAACGACATATTACCTATACCAAGTTCTGAGACTATCTATCTTTTGATATCAAGTACTACTGGATTATATCTTTATGCATATCCCCCTATAACCATCATTCAAAATCAAAATATTGAAGGACTTGGTTATGATGGTACTGATTATTATTGTGTGGTGAATAATAATAATACTCGTACTATACATACTATAGATATAACTAATAATGTTTTAAGTGATGCAATTTCTACTAATTTAACTGCAACAGGTGGTACATTACAATATATTGCATTTGATGGTGATGGATATATGTATACGAATGCTATACAAAATGGTGTGTCTGGATTATATACAACAAATATATCATTATTGTGTTTCAACAAGGGTACCAAAATACTTTGCATGAATCAACAATTAGCCGATGAGTACATTTCCATTGAAAACTTGAACATAGGTGATTTCGTGAAAACCTATAAACACGGTTATCGCAAAATTAATAAAATAATTCAAGGGTCTTTTCGCAACAACCCGAAAAAATGGAACATGTGCATGTACAAAATGGCCAAAACCGAATCGAATGGGCTTATCAAAGATTTAATTGTCACCGGTGGCCATTCGCTCCTCGTGGATTCCCTTTCCGATGCGGAACGTGAGAAGTACAAGGAAATGGGTATTCCACATTTTGCGAATGAAACCATCGACAAAAAACATTTGGTTCTCTCCTGCGTTTCTGACCAATTCACTCCCATGCAGGACCGCGAACGGTACTATTACTACCATTTGCTGTTAGAGAACAACGATGACGAGGAGGAGCGGTTCGGGATATGGGCCAACGGAGTTCTGACTGAAACTCCCAATGTGAAATGTTCAAAGTAAAAAGGTAGAAATATCTTTCACGTTTGACCGAACAATGTACGATTCTCTTTCTTTGTTTACAAGGTAAAAGATTGCTATTGTACACATAATATTAAAAACTATATATATCACACACTTTGTGTTTAATTGTTTACAATCGTTACGCATGTTCACTAACAATACAATTAAAATAAGTAAACCTGAAAAAAGAATATACATATACTAGAATTATAAATTATCTAGATTATTATGCGTTTTATCTAAATCGTTGAATTGAACAAATGTTTTCATGTACCCCGAATAAAAAATGTGTTCTTCCGTGTTGGAAACTTGGTATACGTTCAACAATTTCGTAAACATGAACAATAACGAAGTAATGAACGACGTAGTGGTTTGCGTCCCAAAATAAAAACGGCTAATAATGACTCCGCTGACAATGGAGTTGAACACGTACATGCCGATGGAGATATAACTGATGAGTTGGTAGTATTTATCAATCGCCAATATTTTTCGTTTCTTTTCCAAATCAATGTTTTGCAACGTAGTCTCAACGGCTTCGTTGCTAGACGGCATATCGGGGTTTACGTCTAAATATTTGATGAGCCGGTTTTCGCGCTTCAACTCCGTATAATACAAACACGTGTACGTAAAGAGCGTGATGAAATTGACGCAAATGCCGAAATTGTACCGGTGGTGTCTTGGGTTCCAGGTCAAATTGTCGGAGATGCTGCAAAGTTCACCTTTGCATGATTGCGGAACGAACAAGATGAGGAGGGAGCTGGTCAACATCCGGTACAATTCCATTACTAACGTTGCAAGAACGGCCAGTTTTTGCGCCGTATCTTGGTCTTTCTCTTTTACTTTTACTTTTACTTTTTCATGTTTTCTTTCAGGTATGGGTGAAAGAACAAGGTCTGTCATGCTATTATCGAACGTTGGAAGTTGGATTTGAAGTTGAGGTTTTGATTTAAAAAAAGATGTTTTGATTTTAAAAGGAGATAATAGTGTTTTAGGGATAGGTAAAGACTCTGTAAGAATCGTATTGACTGTTTCAACTGGATTAGGTAAAGACTCGGAAAGAATGGTATTGACTGTTTCAACTGGGTTAGGTAAAGATTCTGCAAGTAGTGTATTGACTGTTTCAACTGGATTGGATAAAGATTCTGTAAGAATGGTATTGACAGTTTCAACTGGATTGGGTAAAGACTCTGTAAGAATGGTATTGACTGTTTCAACTGGATTAGGTAAAGACTCTGAAAGAATGGTATTGACTGTTTCAACTGGATTAGGTAAAGACTCTGCAAGTATCGTGTTGACGGTTTCAACTGGGTTAGGTAAAG
>Ga0078894_10000599_pt1 | contig 25402 bp, 19 predicted proteins | sample LauGreSu1BDMLBSD_2_FD_67506 | JGI IMG/M metagenome (GOLD analysis project Ga0078894, IMG submission 67506) | Freshwater lake microbial communities from Lake Michigan, USA - Su13.BD.MLB.SD (version 4) (version 4) | ecosystem: Environmental > Aquatic > Freshwater > Lake | place: Lake Michigan... | reverse complement strand
GATTTTTTATATCAAAAAAAGAACTTTGTTAATGGGGCAAATGAAATTATCCCATTTATAAAATAAAAAAAATGTTGAGTCTAACTTAAAAAACTCAACACTTAAAACTTGTTACTAATAAATTTTTCTACAAACTCAAGATCTCTCTATACTTCGGTAATGGCCACAATTGATTATCCACCAATTGCTCAAGTTTATCTGCGTGGTAACGAATCTTATCAAAGAATGGAACGACCTGATCACAATAAGCTTTAGCTTTTGGTGCATTCTCTTCTATTTTGTTACACACCTTGCGCGCTTCGATCATAGCATCTACATTGGACTTTACCTGAGCTAGATGATTAGATAAATCAACTACGAGTTCTGACTGCGCTTTGTACATAGAAGCATCAAAACCTGCACTCTTCATTTTTAAGATGTTATCTAGGATATTATTTTGGTACTGAATAGCTGCTGGGATAATGTTATTGACGCAGAGCTCGCCTATCAATCTTCCTTCTATCTGCACCTTCAAGAGGTAATTGTGATTGAAAATATCGTATCTAGCCTCCATTTCACGCTCAGAAAGTACTCCATGACGAGCGAATACATCGACATTTTCTTTGACCATCCAGAAATCTAATGCATACGGAGTAGTTCGAACATTCTTCAAACCTCTTTTCTCTGCTTCGTCAGCCCATTCTTGACTATAATTATCTCCTTCGAAAAGAATATTTTGAGACTCGATAATATAGTTCTTCAACACGCGCATGATAGCCCCTTCTTTCTTCTCACCTTCCTTTGCTATAAGGGTTTCTACATCGGTTTTAAATCGAAGAAATTGATCAGCCACAATGGTATTAATGACAACCATGGTAGAAGAACAATTGGCCGATGAGCCTGTTGCTCTTATTTCGAACTTGTTTCCTGTAAAGGCAAAAGGCGAGGTTCTATTTCTATCCGTATTGTCTAGAAGAATATCTGGAATTTGATTGTGAATATGCAATTTCAAATCTTCTGTGAGAAGCTGATTTGACTTAGTATCACTTACTTTTTCTGCCACATCATTGAGCACATGTGTGAGCGCTTTTCCTATAAATACGGAGATAATCGCTGGAGGAGCTTCATTGGCTCCAAGCCTATGATCATTACCTGCTGAAGCTATAGCTGCGCGTAAAACATCGCTATATTTCGCTACAGCGGCTATTACATTCACAAAGGTGGTGAGGAATAGAAGATTGGTCTTTGGCGTTTTACCTGGAGATAGTAGGTTCTTTCCAGTATCAGTACTCATAGACCAATTATTGTGCTTACCGCTACCGTTCACTCCTTTAAAAGGTTTTTCGTGAAGTAATACTTTTAGCTTATGCTTTTTACCGATTTTTTCCATCACGTCCATCAGCAGCTGGTTGTGATCTACTGCCACATTGCACTCTTCAAACATTGGAGCGCACTCAAACTGGCAAGGGGCTACTTCATTATGTCTTGTACGAATAGGAATGCCCAATATATGACTCTCTCTTTCTAGATCAATCATAAAATTTAGCGCTCTATCGGGAATAGCACCAAAATAGTGGTCTTCAAGTTGCTGACCTTTAGCAGGTATAGCTCCTAATAAGGTTCTTCCCGTATATCTCAAATCTGGTCTAGCATTATATAAAGCCTCATCGACTAAAAAATATTCTTGCTCCCAGCCTAAAGTAGCTGTGATTTTGGTAGCAGATTTATCGAAATAATTAACTACTGGCAATACTGCTTTCTCTAAAGCTTCAATCGATTTTAAAAGTGGAGCTTTAAAATCTAAGGTCTCCCCTGTATAACTTATAAATATAGTAGGAATGCAAAGTGTCTTACCAAACTTACTATCCATTAAAAACGCTGGTGATGTAGGATCCCATGCCGTATAACCTCTAGCTTCAAATGTCTGGCGTATACCTCCATTTGGGAAACTGGAAGCATCTGGTTCTTGCTGCACGAGATTGCTCGCTCCGAAACTCTCTATAGCCTTGCCATTCTCCGTAGGTTCAAAAAACGAATCATGCTTCTCTGCAGTCAGTCCTGTCAGTGGCTGAAACCAATGCGTATAACTCTTTGCACCATGCTCTATCGCCCAGTTTTTCATCCCTTGGGCTATATGCTCGGCAGTTTCTCGATCTATTTTTTGATTATTAGATACACATTCTTTAAGCTGCTTATATACCTTATTTGACACATAGTTTTTTAGCTTGTCGTCCGTAAATACATTCTGAGCATAATAGTCAGATACCTTGTGAGAAATAAAATCTATTTCAGGATTTTTTCTCAAATTAGCTTCATTAAATGCAGAAAATCGCACCATATTTAATTATATTTAATTTATATACTGCAAAAATAGACATTTAATTATATTTTTGAATATATTTTATCATATAGTTTTTTTTCTAATATTTAATATCAAACCAAATATCATCAATACAAATAAAGGCGACTGATAACGAAGTAAGGCGGCATAATTCGGAATGAAAAGAGATAGAGTCAGCATTTAAGAGACATAGAAAAGCTACTATAAATTTACAAACACGAGGTCGGCTGTAGTAGGCATAAATTATAAAACTTAGGAAGAAAAATAGAAGATTCTCCTTGTATACTCCAGAAATAAAAAAGACTTCAAAACCACCTATCAAAAGAAAAGCGTATATCAATTTTAGCTTAAATGAATCCTGATCCAATAGTTGAAAGGTGCGAATGAGTAAACTTTTGGATACAAAACTGAGTGCTCCAAAGAAAAGGGAAACATTGTATAGGTTTGGTTTGGAAATAAGGGAGAAGAATAGATAAAACTTCTCAATAAGTATAGCTGGTATAAATAGACCATGTATTGGGGGCGATAAGCATAGGAAAATAGGACTCAGGATAGAGACTATTGCCTCCCGAAAGGAAAAACCAACCATACATGCGATGGTCTTTTTCAAGAAAAGACATAAGCAAAATGGCATCTCTAAAATACTTTCTAGAATCCAGCTCTGCTAAATAGGCAGAAATTGCAGCTAGGCATACTGAACTCAAACAAAGTAATCAAAGGGGAGCTTAGCCAATCTAGTATACAAAAATCTATATTCGGCGTTTAATACTAGTTTCAGTATAGCAATAAATTACAACCCGTAAATGACCAATTCATCTCTATGAAAAGTCTACTGCACGTCCGAGCTATTTCTAATAGATAACTGCTTGGTACTATTAAATCTTCCTACTATAGCAGTCACTGTTTTAGGCCCTGAAGGCAACGCATCCCCCTTAAAGGTGGCAGCAGAAGTGGTATAGTGGGCGATGCTGGCTCCATCAGATAGACTGGTGGTACCACTAGTACCATTATATATAGTGCCTCCACTGAAGGTCGCATTCACTATTTTCACCAAAGTAGATTCGTATAAATCTATATTGTTATTGATGGCTGTAATGGTGACTGTAGTCGGAGTAATGGTATTGCCAGAGCTAACTAGGCTAGCATCTGAAGATAGAATGCCGGCAGAACCTCCTAACTGCAAGACGCCATTGAATGTGCTCAAAGAATCATTCGTGATATTAACTAAAACTTTATCTCCTAAATTGAAGCTGTGGTTAGTTCCAAATCTTACAATGATACCTCTTCCACTTGCGTCTTGAACAGCAATGTTTCGAGAATTTATATTGCCGTTAGCTTTATCTGAGATAACTACTCCTTCGATACTAAAACCTGTAATTTGTAGCGGAGAGCCTGTATAAAACGCTCTTATTTCCGCGATTGTTTTGGGTGTAAATGTACCACCACCGCCACCGCCACCTGAGCCGGTGCATGGCTTCGTTCTGATGGAATCAGTGAGTTTGACATCGTTAATATCTCGCAACTTGAGTTGAAAATCACTTCTGTAAACTGTAAACACACCCGTCAAGCTACCCTTACCCGCAGCTACTTTAGTTGCTGCAAAATTTGCATAACCACTGGTTCTAACTATGACATCATTACCATTTTTATCTTCTAATGTTCTATTCGCATCCCGCAGATTCACGGCATCGGCATAGGTCAGAGTGATATTGCTACATGTAAACTCGACATCCTTAAATCGCACTAATTTATAGTGATAGCTCTCAGACAATTGATTGATAGTAATTTCATCTATCTTTACTTCGTTGTTTACTGTTCCTTTTAAAATAGTCTTATCTATAGCTGTAGGAGGGCATTCTCCTAGGCTTTTAGCACCAGGCACGGTGGTAGTATCAATAAACCCGCCTAATACTATGAGGTTATTCTGGTTGGCCATAGCCATCCCTTTGAGCTTGATAAACACTTTTCTTCCTAAAGGGAAATCATTGTACAAATTAGTTCTATTTATTAATAGTCCAATAGCTGATCTATTATCCTTATCCTGTATGACTATTTCTTTGTAGAAATTACCTCCTTGGTCATTGGCACTCACTATCGCCTCAATGACTTTATCATCTTGGATAGACCATATTGTCTGCCCACTGGCTTTAAAGTCTTGTTTTAGGTCAAAAATAGTATAGTTCGCAGTGATAGCTGGATCTTTTGGGTTAGCTGGAGCATCGAAGGTATCTTTCATGCAGCCTGAAAGCAAGAGAATCGGTAAAACAAATAAGCTTAGTATTTTCTTCATAATTATGATTATAATCTGTAAATAAAATTAATGTAAAAAGATCTACCCATCATATAGGAATAGGTGTTAGGAAATTTATCAGGGTCTCTATCTCTAAAGTCAAAGCGCAATTGCTCTCTACCGACTATTGCATAATCTTTTTTATCTAGTAGATTAGTGAAATTAGCTGAAATATCAAAGTACATTCGCTTTTTGATACTCTTAATGTATTTATTTATCATAAATGACTTTCTAAAATAAGCATCTACGGTAATGGCAGATGGCATGCGCTCCTGAGATAGTATTTTATTGTACTGGTCTGAGCCAGGGGTTACTCCTACTACAGCATCTGTGGTGCGGCGCTGCGGACTTGGGTCTACATATATTTTATCAAAATAATTGACACTAATAGATGCCGACCAGAATTGTTTTGAATTATAATTTAGCTTGAGCATACCTGCTAATTGAGGGCCAGAAGGCAAATGTAATCCTTGGAAATAAACCGTTTCAGGATTAGATACTTGATTTGAATTGTCATAATAAAAAGTAGCCACCGGTCTATTATCATAAACATAGTCTCCGATATTAGCTAAGGCTGTTGCTGTAAAACCCGTATTCATAATTTTAGTTTCTACAGCCGCCTCTATCCCCATATAACGCTTATTCATATCCTTCATCAGTAGGGAGCCAAAGCTATTGGTTAATTCTGTAAAAAACCTTCTTATTTCAGTTTCGTTTTGTGATAAGGTATAAAATCCTGTCAAATTCACTTTAGTTCTAGCGCCTCTGTGGAAGTATGATAGCTCTCCGCTCATGATATTCATACTTTTAGCATCTTTGTCGAGCAGATTGGTAGTACGCGGCAGTATGAAGGTCTGCTCATATTGTGGGGCATAGCTCCACCTTGCTGCAGCGATTGAAAAATAATTTTTTCCATTCAATTTATAGGTTAAACCCGCTTTGGCATCTGCATTGAGAAAAACTGCAGTCTCTGATTTGCCAAAACTATTCGCTGCATAAGCTCCATTCTTATATAAACCGTCTCTACCATAGCTAGTATATTCGAGTCTTAAAGCGCCATAAAAATCGATCTTATTCAAAGTGACCACAGATTGGCCCCAGATGGTCGAATTCATGACATTCGACTTATAATTATAACCATATTTGTCGCCTATCCGAACAATACCGTATGGATTATTGAGGTCATTATGAATTGCATCCGGATTGTCTGGGTTGGCTCTTTGAGCGAACTGGTTAATATTAACGAAAAAGTCAGCTCCCAATAAGTCTGAAATTTGACGATAATACTCCGTACTATTGATTTGAAGCATAGCACCGCCACTTATGTCCACCATTTTATTCAATTGATGCTTGACAATAATATTAGCCGAACCACTCTTTACATCAGACACCTCTTTATTCATTATGTATCGCGCCCAATTTCCCGTCTCCCCCTTGGTAGGAACTGACTCCCTGTTACTTCTATTCGCTTCATAAAATCCATTCCAGTCTACCTGCAGTAAATTGGGATTTGCTTTTATAGCATTGAATATCTCAGCGGAAACGTCTGGCTCATCATCATAGAAGCTTGGGGCATTTCTATAATAGGTCGGATTAGGGTTGTAAGAATTGTACCAATCGAGTCTTTCCTGATAGCGCATACCAAACTGAAATCCAAGAGAGCCATTGATATGAGTCGAATTACTCGGTTTGAAGTCTCCTGAAAGCGTAATAAGGGGCACATTGTCTCTTCGGATATTTGAACTCCGCTTCTCACCGTTTTGATAACCCCAATGTGGATTATAGAAATTGGAACCTGCCAATTCACTGAATTCTCTGATGACGGCTCCGGCCATAGCGCGCTTATTGTCTACATAAAAAGCGGATAGGGTCGTATTAAATCTTTGACTCCACATTTTAGATACAGAAAAATAGGCTGAAATAGCCTGCATAGCCGTACCAGGTATATAACCCTCCTTAGCACCTCTAAATCCTAGACTCCCTGAAAAGGCAAAATTACTTTTTAATAGACCCGTGCTAAATGTAGCGGCAGTCCTAGTTGTAAAATTTCTATTAGAAAACCACTGTGATATTCTCAATCCCTTGCGCTGATTGATAGCTTCGGCATCTATATCTATATTATTCGTCTGTTCGCCAAAAGTGAATGGAATAGCCTTAATTCCATAATAATTATTTCGTGATCGTAAGACATCGTTAAGTCCGGAGAAATCATTAAAGGTTATACTATTGCCCTGCACTATATTCTCGAGTGGCACACCATTTATAAATAAGGTCTGGTCTTGAAAACGCAAACCGCGATTTCTAAATCCCCCTTGACCCAGTCCAAACATAGAATTAGATACAAAGATATCACGCGAAGAATTCAAAAGACTAGCTACAGAGTTACCTGCATCATCCTCCGTCTGCTCCATAGTGGGGATTTCATTATTCATATCCTTGCCTTGCTGCTGCTTTTCTATTAAGATATCTTCTACCACCTTATTTTCTCCACCTATGTAGTCTATATCTATACTTGTCTCAAAATAACCTGGCTCGGATATGACTATTGTGAAAATACCTGTATTTAAGCTCTCAAAAAAATACTCACCAATATTATTAGTCTTAGTATACCTCTCAAAGGTAGGTGCCACCAATTTCACTATAATACGACTCACAGGTTGCTTCGACTCTGCTTCGAATATCTTCCCTTCAATTCTCCCCTGCGCCCAGCTGGATAGACTAAGAGAGATTAAAGCTACTAAACTAAAAATATTACGCATTCGACTTTCTGATAAATATTAAAAACAAATATAAAGAGATTCTGTTATTTAGAGATTAGGAAAACGTTAAGGAGATGAATATGTGTGTATAAAATTTTGAAAATATTAAAAATTACTCTTAAGTGCTGTTAATAATGTTATAAATGTATGTTCTACTTTTTTTAAACCATTTGATTTAGCTTAAGAACAATGAATTTGTTCTTTGATTATTTAAAAAATTAACCATAGTTGTAAACTTAATTTAGTAAATGAAACTTTTTAGTTAATTTATCTGTTATCAATAAAATAAATTATCTAAATTAGAGTTAATAAGATATACGAATACAGAAAAATGAAATCGACCTTGATAATCATACTATTTCTCACCATGGCCAATATATCATCAGCTAATGATGATTATAAAAAGGCGGTGACCATTCAGCCAAAACTTGCTAAAAAATCGGATATAACCCCGATAGTCAAGATTAAATATAACCTCAGTCTATCCAAAAGATACGAACTAAAATATGAAATAGTGATGCCAATGAAAAAAAGCAATCTCTCTATTCTGGGCTGTAAGACGGGACAGAGTCGATTTGAAACAAAGGCTATCTATCAGCCACGCTTTCAAAATCTTGAAAAACTAGACTTAGCTAGCATTGTAGAAAGAAATAAGATCTACAACCTCTCTAAATCTATCCAAGTCCGCTCTTACTAATAACCTTCTATGCTGGTAAGCACTGAAGGTCTAGTACTTCGTCAAATCCCATTCTCTGATACAAGTCTCATTGTCAAAATCCTCACGAGAGATTTTGGACTTGAGAGTTTCCTTATTAAAGGAGCTAAGTCTAAAAGAAATCCTAAGGCTCCGCTATACAAGCCAATTAACTTATTAGCGCTTTCTTTTTATCAAAGAGAGAACAAATCACTCAAGCAAATCAAGGAAGCTCAACTCCTTTTCGCACCAGACGCACAAAATTTCGGGATTTACAAATCAGCTATAAGTATGTTTATAGTTGAACTACTCAATCATACCATTCCAGAAAATAGCGCTTCTGATAGCGAAAAATATGACTTCATTACCTATAGCATAGCCTATCTTAGAGACCATCCTCTCAACTCACACTTTTATCTATCTTTCATATATCAGTACTCTATCTATCTAGGCATCGAGATACCATTGACTTCATTTAATACTCCTCTCGAACATCTTACCGACTATGCTACCTTAGACTATTTAAGTCTAACTAAAAAGGAGAGGAATGTGCTGTTTCATCAATTTCAAGAACACTATTTGGAAAATTTAACAAACTATAAGGCGATGAAATCCATAGACATACTGAATGAAATTTTAAATTAAATACCCATCGATTAAACTTGTATTTTTATAATTGTATCCTAATTGCAAATCCTAATTTATGAATAGAATATTGACTTTACTTAGCTTTATTGTTTCCTTTCAATTGATATCTGCCCAATGCCAATTTATGTCTGAGCGAGATTTTGAGGCAGCTAAATACCGACTGACAACCAATAGTAGAACTATAAATACGTTTCAAACCGCTATGGATATGAGCCGTAGTTATTGTCTAAGCTCAAGTCAAGCTAGAGAAATAGCTAACTATCTAGCCAATGACAGAGATAAGTTTGATTTTTTAAAAGCGAGCTATATTAATATTAGTGATAAAGAAAATTTCACTGATGTGGTGGATGTTTTTCGATTATTTTCATTCGCCGTACGCCTATATCATCAGACGCTAGGATCAGGAGCTATCTCTTTACCTCAGCCCATATCCTCCAATCCTAACTGCCCTAGAGCTATGAATCCTAATTCATTTAATCAATTGCGAGGTCAAATATTCGGTACGGCGGATGATAGGTCTAAAGCCTCTGCCATACTCAATGCTGGCTCACAGTGTATGACCAGTCAGCAGATAGGACAGCTCATAACCAGTATACAAGATGAGAATATACAATTCGATGTACTTAAAAGGCTCTATCCATATGTATATGATGGGGAGAATTATGCGCAGGTATCCAATACCTTATCACCAGCTCTGCGAAGTCAGTTTATGGCATTTCTTCAAAATCCGACAACTACCAACCCTAGTAATCCAATTACTCCAGCCGCACCCCAAGCCATGGCAGAAATAGATTTCAACAATTTTCTAAATACGATACGAAAACAGAGTTTTGAAAAGGACAAGGATCAGCAAATAAAAACCTACATGAAAAATGCGTTTATGACTACTGCTCAGATAAAGCAGGTGATTAAACTGCTCACCTATGACTCTAGTCGATTAGAAATAGCAAAGTTTTTATTTAACCGTTGTATAGACAAGGAAAACTATTTTGAAATAGCGAATGAATTGCAATTTAGCAGTAGTAAAACAGAGCTCAATGACTATGTGAAGTCACGACTGTGAGATTATCCACAAATAGGATTGAGATGTTTAAAAACTGTTAAAAAGTCATCGACTGTATTACAAAATATACATTTACTGATTATCTTTGTGGGAAATCTCTAATATGCTAAATTATTTCAATAATAAATCCAGTGATAACACTGAACTAACTGTAATCAATATGATATCAAAAGGTACGATGATTACTGGAAATATGAATTGTAGTGGCGATATACGAATAGATGGGAAACTTGAAGGAAATATTACGAATCAAGGAAAATTAGTTACGGGTCCTGATTCGGAAATCAAAGGTGATATTAATGTGGGCAGCGCTAAAATAGGAGGCATCATCATAGGAAATATCAATGCAAGTGGCACTTTGGAGATGGAGAAGTCAGCGAGGGTAGAAGGAATCATAACATCAAACGGACTCATAATCCATGAAGGTGCTGATTTAAAAGCTGAAGTCAGCTCTAGAAATAAATCATTCCAGAAACCTGTGGATAATAAACAAATCAATAAGCCGAGTGACTTTTCGAGAGCTGCGGTTTTATAGTAGATTAAATATACTTAGGAAATCAAAGGCTTGCTAAGCCCACGCTTTACTTCTTTCCACAGCTTCTTTCCATTTTGAATATATAATTTCCGCATGCTGTGAAGACATTTTAGGCATTTTTGATTCAATTCCTTTCCATTCAATAGCATCTAAACTACATCCAATACCTTCTGCTGCCATCATCGCTACACCCAAGGCGGTGCATTCTTCACTAGGACTAATCATTATCCTGGTCTGAAGTATATCAGCTAAAAACTGTTGTAAGAATGGACTTTTACTGACCCCTCCATCGATTTGTAAAGACTGAATTGGGACACCCGAATCTTTGGCCAAAGTCTCTACAATATCTCTACATTGATAAGCTAAGGATTCAAAAGTAGCCCGAATGATATGAGCACGATTTGTATTTCGATTTAATCCCAACAAAGCCCCACGCGCATGCATATCCCAATATGGAGCCCCTAGACCAGTAAAGGCGGGAACGAGATAGACATTATCTGTCGACGAAATAGAAGCCGCTAACTCATCTGCTTCTGTATAATCAGCAAATAATTGTAAATTTTCTTTGAGCCATTTAAGTGCCGAACCTGCATTAAAGACACTTCCCTCCAGTGCATAGGCCAGCTCCTCCCCTTTCTTCCATGCTATTGTAGTGAGTAGCTTATTTTCTGACAGTTTAAATTCATTGCCGATATGCTGTAAGAGAAAACAGCCTGTGCCAAAGGTATTCTTCATCATCCCTTTTTGGAAGCAACCATGACCGAATAAAGCGGCTTGCTGGTCACCTGCAATACCCGCTATAGGAATAGCATTTCCAAAAATATCACTCGAAGTATTTCCTACAATACCTATGCAATCGACCACGTTTGGCAATATAGAACGTGGAATCTTATAATAATCTAGTAAATCATCATCCCAAGCTAAGGTTTGAATATTGAAAATATTAGTCCTAGAGGCATTCGTGACATCGGTAATGAATAATTCCCCATTCGTTAGATTCCAAATCAACCATGAATCCACCGTACCTATACATAAAGAATTATTATTTAAGAGTTCTTTAGCTTCCGGAATATTTTCTAGTATCCATCTCACTTTAGGTGCAGAGAAATAGGCATCTAAATTTAAACCTGTCTTCCACCGATTATTCTCTATACCTATTAGATTCAAATCCTGCATACAATCTATGGATGTTCGCCTGTCTTGCCATACGATAGCATTATATACAGGGCATCCATCTGATTTATTCCATGCCACAACTGTTTCTCGCTGATTGGTAATGCCAATAGCAGAGATTTGATCGACCCTTATATTTGCTTTTTGGATGACAGAGGCACAACATGATAACTGACTCTCCCAGATTTCTATAGGATTATGTTCTACCCAACCTTCTCGGGGATAATATTGTGTAATGTCTAACTGTGCTTTGGCAATAAAGTTAAAACTTTGGTCATAAAGAATAGCTCGACTAGAGGTAGTTCCTTGATCTAATGCTAAGAAAAACTTACTCATAATTGATTATCTTAGGTCGAGAAATATCTAATCGTTGGAAATTAAATGGAATAATAGAACTGAGAACCACACCCCGTTGATCTAGATTGCTAGTAGACGGATAAAATCCATATTGAATTTGTATAACATCAAAAATGAGGCTTTCATTTTTGATAGCTATACCAAAGGTAAGACCGGACTTAATGGGCGTTCTAAAAAAACGATCAAAACTTTGTTGGATTTTAGCTAACTCTGCAATGCCGAATGCGGAGAATCTAAATCCCATAAACGAAATTGGTAAAAATAAATTTGAATGAAAACCTGCAGTAAATCTTGATCTACCAGTAAAGGAGGCATTGCGAATACCTCTTATCCCATCATATTCATTTAATGTAATATCTCTGTCTTGGTTTACACCTATGGTAGTTCGTACTCTAAAATAATTTCTCAACCTAAAACTTCCTATCTTGTATGCTTTAGATACCTGCTGAAAATTAAAATCCCAAACACCCTGACTAGCGTCTGTAGCATTAGAAAAAAATCCAAGGCGTGCATTCATATTTACGTAATAGCCTTTTCCTGTATGATACTGAGCTAAAAACTGTCCACCAAAATAACTTCTCTTTTCAAACTCATTATAATCTATGCCGTGCAATGCATTAATGGATAGGCCTACTGGGATGTCTTCAGTTCTTCCAAATCCATTGAGCAACCTATCTTGACGAAACTTAATTCTCGAAAATCCTAGGCTAATCAAAAACATATTTGAATTTGAATATTTAAATCTCTCATTTGGCTGTATAGAAGGTCTTTCGAAATTATACTTGGAATTAAATGCTAAACCTACTATTATAGCATGCAAAGTCGTGTTATATGACTTGACAGGAAAAGCATGACTCAGCCAGGCATTGTTTTCTACAAATCGATAAGGAATGATATTATTGCCAGTATCAATGAATCCTTGGTCTCTATAGGAAACGATATCTCCTCCAGCCCACCGAAACTCTCGTCTTACAAATTCACGAAAAACTCCCGTCTCAAAACTTCGATCTAGACTGAAACTTCGATACTGCGCATACATATCTATAAACGACTTATTAATTAAATTAGGAATCGTATACCTCATACCATATCCAAAAGTCTGATATATATCGTTCAGATTAACTCTTAAATCAGTACTTAGCCTTTGATTTAACCCTGCTATATTTACATTTTCTAATCCAAAAGACATACCGTTAGAACTAGTGACCCCAAGGCTAAACCCATATGGGAATGCATCCTGAATACGATACAATAAAATGATATGCTGACTATCTTTATCCACTATAATAGGCTCAATTCGCACATCGTGCAATATACCTGAACTCCTAATCAAACGAGCGTTTTCATAAGCTCTATATGGAGAAAACGTATTGCCTTCTTTGAGAAATAGATAACGATTTCGTAGAACTTTCTGACTTGTATTTACATGCAGTGAATTAGAGAGGAAATTCTCGAACTTATTACTCTTTAAAGAACTATCATAAACACTCTCTCCAAAGGCATTTAACTGAATGAAAATGACTGTATCGATTATTTTATTATCAAACGGCTTTAGACGATCTATTTCCTGATTAAAAACATCTTCTTCATTATAAGACTGCATAGGATAAATGTTTCGAAACAAAACATTATGAATTTCGGCCGTGACTACGTTTTTTCTAGAAAGATTTGCAATAGCCACATTCCTCAAACTATCCTTTTTCGCAAGTTTGATTAGCATTTTATCTTGACCTGATAAAATGCTAGATACAAGTAGGACTTGGAGTGTAAAAATTAATCGCATTAAAGAATTCTATAATTTAAGTAAAGATAGACTTTTAATTATATAAAATAAACCTATATTTGCACCTATTTTCAACAAATTTATGGAGCATAGCAGTTTAAGTGAGTTAGAAATTCAGCGAAGAAAAAATTTAAAGGCCATCATTGAAATGGGGATTGAACCTTTTCCAGCAGAGGAATTTAAGGTAAGCCATCATGCTGAAGAAATACTCTCAGATTTTTCAGAGGAAAAGAATAATTTTCAGAATGTAATGATAGCAGGACGTCTCATGCAGAAAAGAATCATGGGCAAAGCCTCCTTTGCAGAGATACAAGATAGCACCGGGAGAATCCAAGTCTATCTTAATCGGGATGAATTATGTCCAAATGAAGATAAATCCGTTTACAATGATTTGTTTAAAAAATACATGGATATTGGCGACTTCGTCGGCTTTCATGGTAAGGTATTTAAGACCCAAACGGGTCATACGAGTCTACATGCAAGCACCATGACCTTTTTATCTAAATCTATCAAGCCTCTACCCATTGTCAAAATAGATGCAGAAGGCAATGTACATGATGCTTTCTCAGATATCGAAATGCGGCACAGGCAGCGCTATGTAGACCTAATAGTCAATAAAGGAGTAAAAGAAACGTTCATAGCACGTGCTAAAATTATTCAAGCTATGCGAGACTTCTTTTTAGATAAAGGATATATAGAAGTAGATACACCTGTCTTACAATCTATACCCGGAGGTGCTGCTGCTAGGCCATTTGCTACACACCATAATGCGCTCGATATTCCATTGTATTTAAGAATAGCTAACGAGCTATATCTAAAACGATTAATTGTAGGTGGATTTGAAGGCGTTTTTGAATTTTCGCGAAATTTTAGGAATGAGGGAATAGATCGCACGCACAATCCTGAGTTTACTGCTATGGAAATTTATATATCCTATAAAGACTATCATTGGATGATGAATTTCACAGAGTCTATGCTGAAACATATCGTGCAAAAAGTCTATCAAAAAACTGAAATAGAATTTGATGGAAAAATGATACAATATGCAGGACCTTATGAGCGAATCAGCATGTATGATGTCATAAAAAAATATACAGGTACAGATATTTCAGCCATGAATGAAGGAGAGCTTAAAGCCTTCTGCAAAAGTCAAGGTGTCAGCATAGATGACACTATGGGTAGAGGTAAATTAATAGATGAATTGTTTGGCGAAAAATGTGAAAAGCATTTGATTCAACCTACTTTTATCATCGATTACCCTATCGAGATGTCACCTCTTTGTAAAAAGCATAGAACAGACCCTCAGTTAACGGAGCGTTTTGAGCTATTTATCAATGGAAAGGAAGTAGCCAATGCCTATAGTGAACTTAATGATCCTATAGACCAATTGGAGCGATTTCAGGAGCAGCTAAAATTAGCAGAAAAAGGTGATGATGAAGCGATGATGATAGACATGGATTTCGTTCGATCGCTAGAATATGGTATGCCGCCAACCTCTGGACTCGGAATAGGAATAGATAGATTGTGTATGTTTCTAACCAATAATAAAACCATACAAGAGGTTTTACTCTTCCCTCAAATGCGACCTGAAAAGCAGTCTTAATTTTTTTAAATATAAATAAAAAGATAGGTCTCCCTTTATGGCGAGAACTATTTTTTTAACTTAAAATCTGAATCAGTTATCTAGGAATCGTCAAATCGCTTTTACAGTTTAAATGCACTTCCTATAGAATTGGCTATTTGCTTTCTATTTTTTCAATATGTTCTTCGCCTTTTGAATTTGTTAGTTTTATGAAATATAGACCATGAGTCTTGATTTCCCATGCAAATTTTGGTTGATCTGGCGCAAGGGATAATTCATTTACAAGCTTGCTAGACATATCATAAATTTCCACTTTCATTGGACTGTTCATCTCCTTCACAGCTATATATTCACCATAGCTGACTATATTTGGAAATAAACGAATACCCTCCATATTTCCATTGGATATATTACTTCCTCCACTTCCATTCGCATTGATTTTTACAGAATATTCCTCCAATTTACAGCCATTTTTATCTGTAATGGTAACGCCATAAGTTCCTGCGGCTAATCCAGTTTGAGTTCCACCTGTTTTACCGTTACTCCATGCATAGGTGTATGGAGGCGTTCCACCCTGACCTGCAACTGTAGCGGCAAAACTATTAGGATAGGTAGTAACAGCAGTCACTTTCGCAGGATCACGCAACTGCACATCGAAAAACACAGAAGATCCATCTTGTAGTCTAACCTCGAGCGTATGTAAGCCCGCCCCTTTGTTGGTAATTTCTTTACCGGAGACACTACTGCCATTGTAGAAATAAGTATTGGTAGTCATTCCGGTGCTGTCAAGAATTAAAAGCTTTCCGTCGTTATCTCCGTTACATGTAGGATTAACTCCTTGAAAGCTAAAATTAATATCACGTAATCTAAAAGCCTGTTTGGTGATCACGTTATCACCACAGGCAGACATTTTATTGAAAGCACGCACTTTCCAATAGAAATAAGTATTATTCAGTGCGGGTCCTAATTTGGAGGTAGGTACGGTGAGAAAAGTATCCGAAATCAAGGTATCTATCAGAAGATCTGTAGGTAAAAAGTCGTAACTATTGTTAATCGTTGTCGTAGTACTTTTACCTAAAGTTACTAAGTATTTCGTAGTGCCGGGCAAGCTATTAAATTTCAACTGGAAATTTTTTCGAGCAAAACGTGCATTAAGATTGGTCTGTTGTTTAGGATAGAAATATGTAAAAGCCCCGATTTCAGGGAAAACAGGTACTTTTAATAGTAGAAGATCTTTTCTATCCGTATAATTAGCCATAGCTGCTTCCATTCGTTTAGCTTGCAGTGGTGAAAAGGTATCCGAGCATTCATCATCCGAATAAGACATAAAATTTCTACCAATGACGTCCATTTGTATGGTTTTGCCATTAGGGTCTGAAAATGGGGCGCCTGAATAGGGGCATTTCCATCGCTGTGGAAGATAATCTGGGTCTGTATCACAGAATCCATCTCCTTTCGTTAAGCAATTAGCTAATGATCCAGTTCTATCCACATTTTCCCATTCCGTTTTAGGATGCTGAGCTAAATTAGGAGGATAGGTATTCCCTTCCCACTTAAAAAAAGTATGGCGTAGATCTAACCAATGACCCATTTCGTGCGGTAATGTCTTATTTCCTGGATTTGAACAATCGAATTTTTCAGCAGAGGCCTGAATAAAAATTCCACTCCGCTGGGATGGATCATTCATTGTTGGGAAATCTGTCACATAGCCACAGGCGCCACTAGGATCGTTAACTAAATATATATTGCAGTGATTTAATGTATTATATAGACCCATAAGCGTTATATCCTCAGGCTTTTGGATATCAAAATAGTTGTCAGATTTTATATAACTAACAGTGTCAATATAAAATCTGATGTTGATTTTTGATTTCTCAAAATGGAAATTCATATCACAATGAATAAAATAAAGGTAATTTAGTGGATAACCACCAAAACCATTGCCTCTAGAAACAATGTGGTAATGAATAGGAATATAAGTAATAGAACGTGGACCTAAATAATCAGGATTGAGTTCTGGGCGACCTATATCTGCAATCCATTTATCATAATCCTTATCCTAAGTACCACATGAAAACTGGGCATGTGAATGTAATGTAATAATGCATGCAAGTAATAACAACTTAATTTTCATATTTTTTATTTATATTTTTTTAATGTCTTTAATATTAACTGGAATCGTTTGGTCTATCTTAATAGATTTACTAAATATAGCATAACCTACTTTTACAGCTCCTACACATCTTAAATCTACAGTTTTACCTGATACAATACTGATTATAGATGATAAATTGCCGATCAAATCTGAGAAATTGATAACGAAACTTATCGGTATTTGAAAGTCTGAAAGCCTAGGAATGGTCATGATGGGCTCATTTATCTCTAATTTACCTAAATTCTTTCCCTCTGTCTGCACGGCTAGATTGATTGCGTTTATTTTTATACCGTCCACTGTATTGGGGTTATAGAAATAAGCTGTATTCGAAACAGTGACTTCGGTACCATTGATTTTAGAAATCTGCCAATGTCCAATATTCTTGAAGATAGGCTCGGAGATTTTACAGGAAAACAGATTGGAGCTGATTATAAAGAAAAAAATGTATTTCACTCTACAAATTTATTTAAATAAGAATTAAATGATAAAAAAATTATGGTAATACGCTTGCTTACCAAAAAACTATGTAAAAATTCCTACATTCAGAAGAATGACGAGGACTCTGACCATTTGCGTCATTTCTGATGAAGCGCAGCGGAATTCAAGAATCTCTTTAATAGTTGTAAATATAAGCACTAGCAGAAAAAATTGATTCTTTTTTGTTGCAAATTAAACTAGATGACCTTAGATGTTAAAATGTGTAAAATATCTATAAGCCACTCTATAAAGTATGTAGAAAATAATTTCATTTAAAATGATAAAACAATTGTATGCTCTATACATTAACAGAACTTAGCACCTAATTTTAAAAAATCTATTGACATTCAAAAAATAAGCATTATATTTGTATTGAGAATAGACGGAAAGAATTGATAGGGAAGCAGATTTGCTTCCCTATTTTTTTGAATTAAGGATAGAGAATGTATTTGGAAAAGATAAAAGAATGGGGAGAAGAGTTCTGTAAAGAACATAACTTATTTCTAGTAAAAGTAGAACAAGCGGCAGGTGCCATAGAGGTTTATGCTGATGGAATGGAGAATATAACAATAGAGCAATGTGGTAGGCTGAGCAGATATATTCAAAATAAACTGGAGGAAGAATCAGATGATGTTTTAACTAAATTTTCATTCAATGTATCCTCTCCAGGAATGTCAAATCCGTTATTACATCCTTTTCAATACAAGAAAAGAATGGGGAAAAAGCTAGAAATATTGACGAAGGAAGGAATATCGATTGAAGGAGAAGTAAAGGATGTAAATGATACCAATGTAACCATAGTTCAGTTGATAGCTAAGAATAAAAAAACGAAAGAAGAAGAAAAAAAAATAGAACATATATTAAACTACACAGAAATTAAAAAAGCATTCATACCAGTACCCACAAATTTTAAAAAGAAATAACAATGAACACTATAGACTTAATCGATTCGTTCTCGGAATTTAAAGAACAAAAAAATATAGACAAAGTCAAAATGATGAGACTTCTTGAAGATACATTCAAGACCTCACTGAAGAAAAAATATGGTAATACGGACAATTTTGACGTAGTAGTCAACACGGACAAAGGTCAAATAGAAATATACCAAATAAGAACGATCGTAGAAGATGACGCTGTGGCAGACAAAGTCAAAGAAGTTGGAATCACTGAAGCCAAGTTAATAGACGAGAGTTTTGAGCTAGGTGAAGAGACCTATGAGCAAATAGAAATACAGCAATTTTCTAGACGCTCCATTATGGCTGCTAAGCAAACACTTAACTCCAGAGTCACTGAGTTGGAGAAAGATGAGGTGTACAAAAAGTATAAAGAAATGATAGGCGAAATCGTTCATGGCGAAGTATACCAGGTATGGAAAAACGAAATCCTAATAATGGATGACGAAGGAAATGAATTGGTCCTACCTAAATCAGAACAAATCAAGAGTGATTTCTTCAAAAAAGGAGATACCGTTCGTGCTGTAATTAAAGATGTAGAACTTCGAAACAATTTACCAAAGGTTAGATTGTCTAGAACAGACCCTAAATTTCTAGAAGCTATGCTTGAATTAGAAGTTTCTGAGATTATGGAAGGTATTATAGCGATTAAAAAAGTAGTACGCGAGCCTGGTGAAAAAGCTAAGATAGCTGTAGAAAGCTATGATGATAGAATAGACCCTGTAGGCGCCTGCGTAGGAGTCAAAGGATCTAGAATTCATGGAATAGTGCGTGAGCTGCAAAATGAAAATATAGATATAATAAATTATACAACTAATTTTCCACTATTTATTCAGCGATCTCTAGCACCAGCAGCTATAAACTCTGTAGAGATAGATGAAAAAAATAGACGAGTCAAAGTATGGTTAGAACCTGATCAGGTATCTCTAGCTATAGGTAAAAATGGAGTAAACATCAAGCTAGCTAGTAGATTAATAGATTATAAAATAGACGTTTATAGAGATATCGATACGGACGAAGAAGATATAGACCTCGATGAATTCAAAGATGAAATAGAGGGCTGGATTATAGATGAAATAAAAAAAGTAGGTTGTGATACAGCTAAGAGTGTACTAAGTCTAACAGTTGACGAGTTAGCTAAAAGAGCTGATTTAGAAGAAGAAACGGTAAGAGACGTAATGCATATTCTTAAATCAGAATTTGACAAATCATAAAAACATACTTCTTTGAGATACTGCAAGAAGAAAAAAAATTATTCAAGAATAAAGTAATAAATGTCCTTAATAAAACCGACAAGATTAGCAAAAGCAGCCTCCTACTTCAATGTAGCTAGGGAGGAAATAGTTCAATATCTTACAGATAAGGGATTCTCTATAGCAGATAATCCTAACGCAAAGATAGAGGACGACATGTTTGTGGTGCTAAATGAAAAGTATAGCTCAGAACATGATCTAAAAGAAGAATCTGCTCAGTTTCTCTCACAGCATAATAAGCCAAGGGAGGAAAAATTAATCTCTGCATCGCCAAAGATAGAGACCATAGAAGAAAAGGAAATCCCAGCTCCAGAAAAAGAAGCTAAAGATAAATTGGAACCTAATACTCCTATCGTTTCTGAGGAAACAATGGATAAAGTGGAGATTGAAAAACCAACACTTAAACTAAAGATTCTAAATAAAATAGATATAGACAATCTAGGTAATAAAAAACCTAAGAAAACTCTTACCAAGATAATACCTATTGAAGAGGAAAAGGCAGTCGAAGAGAATACTGTCGAAAAAAGGCCACGGAAACCTAAGATTTCCGAAAATAAATCTAAAGAATTATCTAATATAAATAATGCTACGGATGTCCCTAAAGAGGACCCTAGTCTTGAAGAAGAAGATGAATCTGTAGAGCATATAGAAACCATATTTCAGAAAATAGAAGGGCTAAAGCAACTAGGTAAAGTAGATCTGCAAAGTCTCACCGCAGAAAAAAAGGAAAAACCTAAAAAAGAAAAGAAAGAAGAGCCGCCTAAGAGACCCATAGTCGAAAAAATAAAAACGGAGGATGATTTAGATGCTAAAAAGAAACGCTCAAGAATTAACGAAACAAATCCTGAGAAGCAACGGCTAGTAATAGGTAGTGAACCTGATAAAGCAAAATTCTTCTTTGATAAGAAAAAGAAGAAAGATAAATTCGAAAAAGAAACAAGCACAGATGGCCAGAAAAGACCTGAAAAGCCGGCTCAGGTGCAGGTTCCTAAAAACCTGCGTCAGAAACTCCGCAAGAAGAAAAGAGATGACCATGCCGAGAAAGCACAACAACTTGCTGATATTGAAAATGACGGTAAGTTAAGAATCACAGAATTTATAACTGTCAGCGAGTTAGCATCACTTATGAATAAGCAGCCGACAGAGCTTATAACTTTCTGTTTTGGTATGGGTTTAGTCGTTTCGATTAACCAAAGATTAGACGCTGAAATAATTGAGCTCTTAGCCTCAGAATATGATTATGAAGTAGAATTCATTTCTGTAGAAGATAGCACAGAAATAGAAGAAGAAGTGGATAATCCAGAAGACCTAACATCTAGAGCTCCTATTATTACTATTATGGGACACGTAGATCATGGTAAAACCTCGCTACTAGATTATATTCGAAATGCAAATGTAGCTAACAAGGAAGCTGGCGGAATCACGCAGCACATAGGTGCCTATGACGTAAAAGTGCCTAAACATGATAGAAAAATCACCTTTATAGATACTCCAGGTCACGAGGCATTTACAGCTATGCGTGCCAGAGGCGCTAAATTAACTGACGTGGCGATCATAGTAGTAGCAGCAGATGATAAGGTAATGCCGCAGACTCGCGAAGCCATTAGTCATGCACAATCGGCTAATGTGCCTATGATATTTGCTATAAATAAAATAGATAAACCGGGGGCTAACCCTGAAGGCGTTCGGACACAATTATCTGAAATGAATATCCTTGTAGAAAGCTGGGGTGGTAAATTTCAGGATCAAGAAATATCTGCGAAATCAGGATTGGGTATAGAAGAACTTTTAGAGAAAATACTTCTCGAAGCGGATATGCTCGAGCTCAAAGCTAATGCTAATAAATTATCCACTGGAACAGTTATTGAAGCTTCTCTTGATAAAGGTAGGGGTTATGTAGCCACAGTACTAGTTTTATCAGGTACTCTTAATGTGGGAGATTTCTTAGTAGTAGGCTCTAACTATGGGAAAATAAAGGCCATGTATGATCATACAGGAACTAAAGTGACTAAAGTATATCCTGGCGAGCCCGTTCAAATTCTAGGACTAAATGGTGCTCCTTCCGCTGGAGAGATGTTTAGAGAATTCGAAGACGAACAAGAAGCTAAAAATATAGCCTATAAACGATCTCAATTAGAAAGAGAACAAGGAATACGAACTAAGAAGCATATTACACTGGATGAAATTGGTCGACGATTAGCTCTAGGGACATTTAAAGAACTCAACATCATCATCAAAGGTGACGTGGATGGCTCAGTACAAGCACTTTCAGATTCATTGACCAAATTATCTACTCCAGAAGTACAGGTGAATATTCTGCACAAAGCGGTAGGAGCCATCACAGAATCAGATGTATTATTAGCTTCGGCTTCGGATGCTATTATAATTGGATTCCAAGTAAGGCCTTCTGCTCAAGCCAAAGCTATAGCAGAAAGAGAAAGCATTGATATTCGACATTACTCCGTTATTTATCAAGCTATAGATGAAATCAAAGCTGCCATGGAAGGTATGCTTGAGCCGACAGTAGAGGAAAAAGTAACAGGTAACATAGAGATAAAAGAAATCTTTAAAATCACTAAGATTGGTACCATAGCGGGATGCTATGTGACCGATGGAAAGGTAACGAAAACGTCCAAAGTGAGAATAATACGAGAAGGCATCGTTGTGCATTCAGGTAAGTTAGCATCTCTTAAGAGATTTAAAGATGATGTCAAAGAAGTCATCCATGGACAAGATTGTGGCCTTAACATCGACAATTTCAATGATATTCAAGTAGGTGATATTATAGAAGCGTATGAAGAAATCGAAATCAAGAGAAAACTGACTGTAAATTAGGATCTGATCTAAAAATAGATAATCATGAATTATCCAGAAATAATAAAAAGCTACGCATTAAAAGATGAAAATGTAGTAGTTTTTACTGCAGAAAATAGAGCTGTGGTTCGAGATCTTCCTCCCTTGCTTGGAGATAGGTTTATAGATGTTGGAATCACCGAACAGAATATGATAGCTATGGCTGCTGGTATGGCACTTCGCGGCAGAAAACCTATCTGTCATGCGCTTACAAACTTTTTGTTATTCAGAGCGTATGAGTTTATTCGCAATGATGTTGGAATACCAAATTTGCCTATAAAACTTAGTGGCTGGATTCCTGGATTTTTATCCGATGGAAATGGTCCTACTCACCAGTCTCTAGAAGATGTAGGACTTATGAGTTTGATACCGGGTATGCAGGTATTTTGCCCTTCTGATAATGACGATATGTGCTTAATGCTGGAGACCATCTGGGATTCTACGCATCCTACTTATTTAAGAGTCAATCCTAGACCCGCGAAAATAGAGCATAAACAACCATTCGAAATAGGTAAAGCGGAAATCTTAGCCCGAGGTAAAGATTTAACACTATTGGTTTATGGTTTTCTATTAGAAGAAGCTCTTGTAGCTAAGGAAATTTTAGAGAAAGATGGACTTTCTATAGGACTTATCAATATGCGCTCCTTAAAGCCTATCGATGAGGAATGTATATTACAATTAACCGAAACCACTAGTAAATTAGTTATGATTGAAGATCACTTTAGCACTGGTGGCTTATATTCTAAAGTATGTGAAATCTTAGCTAGAAATCAAAAGATATCTCCCCTGCAAAGTATTTCTATGGGTGAGCGCTGGTTTAAGCCAGGACTGCTATCCGAAGTATTAGACTACGAAGGATTTACTGGTCAAAAACTAGCCAATAGAATAAGGAAAGAAATCTAAGCTAATCATTTTTATGTTTTAAAAACAGTTTTCTTTAAAAAGACGGATAAAAAGATTAGAATTTGGTACTAAATGGATAGGTACTAAAATGGGGTATAGTCTTTAAAGAAAATATAAGTCCCATTGGGTGTAATCGTTTAGAATTAAACCTTTATACATGGAAACGTTTATAAAATATTATAACGTAAGAATTCTATAATATCAATGACTTCCGCCATTCTACCTTTACCAATAAGTCCACTAGCCAATTCACCCTCTCCTACAGGAATAATTTTATTCTCATAAGAAATAAGTTTGTCAATGTTACTCTTAGTAGCGGGATGATTCCACATATCTAAATCCATAGAAGGAGCCCAGAAGACAGGGCACTTTGCAGATAAATAAACGGCCATGAGAGCAGAATCGCAAATACCATTAGCTGCCTTAGCTATACTATTAGCAGAAGCTGGGGCTATAATCATTACATCGGCCCATAAACCTAAGTCAACATGATTATTCCAGTTATTTTCAAAATTCAGATCTGAAACTAGTTCATTTTTAGAAAGGGTAGAAAGAGTTATACCACCCACAAAATCAAGTGCAGATTTTGTAGCCACACACCTCACCTCTGCCTTTGCCCTGATTAATTCACGAATAAGAAAACAAGACTTGTAGGCTGCTATACTACCTGTAACTCCAAGTAATATTTTTTTACCCTCTAAGGAAATCATTCTTTGAGACTATCAATCTAGCTGTTTATATTCTAGATTGCCATCCAGAAACTCACTTGTAGCTATCAAAGTAGGATGCGCTAATTTTTCGTATTTCTTAGATAGCTCTATTTGCTCACGACTTTCTGTTATTTCATCTATCTCGTCAGTGATTTTTCGCATATCTTCCAATTTAAAATGAAGCTCTGTCTTCAATTCATTAGCTATCTGATTCGCTCTCTTGGCTATAATTACAATTGATTGATAGAGATTTCCAGTATTATTAAAGATTTCATCTAAGTTCTGGGTTCCAATGACACCTGTTGTGGTAGATTGTTGATAATCAGCTATTTTACTCATGATTTATGATTTAGTTATTTGATTTACTTTTTTAAATAATTCTTCTGCTTGACGCAACTCAGGGCTGTTATTCGTAAATTTATTAATTAGTTTATAATAGTTGTCTTGAAATTGATTCTGTCGCTCGGCTAAGAGATCTTTATCTTTAATGCCATCTAATAGATAATAGAAGGACTGAATGACGCCTAGGTAACATTTGTCTTTATAATTATTTAATTCCCTGGGGATTTCTTTTATTTCTGGTAGATATTCAACATATAGCTCCAATGATTGGTTAAAATGCAGAGGCCTTTCTTCTAGATAAAAATTAGAGCTTGCATTACGGAGAGAAGAGAGTAAAATATTCACTCTACATTTATCTTGAATCAATATAAGTTCTGGCAAATATTTACTATTGGGGAATCTATTGACAAAATTTTGGCACTCATTGAGAGCTACTTCATATCGCTCAGCCTGCTTAGACAGAATACTCTTTTCAGCAAACTTAAAATGAGCTACTCCTATTTTATAAAAAAGGCTTTCATAGGATTTAATTTTTGGATACTGATTTAATAC
>Ga0078894_10000598_pt1 | contig 25411 bp, 28 predicted proteins | sample LauGreSu1BDMLBSD_2_FD_67506 | JGI IMG/M metagenome (GOLD analysis project Ga0078894, IMG submission 67506) | Freshwater lake microbial communities from Lake Michigan, USA - Su13.BD.MLB.SD (version 4) (version 4) | ecosystem: Environmental > Aquatic > Freshwater > Lake | place: Lake Michigan... | reverse complement strand
AAACGATTCATGTATTCATGGAATCCGTACAACAACATTTGAAGCAGACCTTAACATCCATCGACTATATTCAATCGATTAGTTCTGATTTGTCCACCTATAAAGGGTTTACAGATACATTACAACAACACAAAACTATTTTATCTACTTATTATGATAAATTATCCCATGTAAAACCATTATCTTTTTCATGGAAAGAATTTACTCATTTAGGAATGTTACGAGCCCAATTTTACGAACTACACTCCAATTCTGAATTAAAAGCTTCTATCGATTACTCGATACAATTATGTGGATATGTAGAAAACATGGAGCATTTATCAAAACAAAATAAAATGAATGCATGTACATTTAATAGCAAAACATCGTTTTCACGTGCTTATTATCCTACCGATAAACCTGTTAAAAATAGTTACACCTTGAACAAGAATATCATGATTACAGGCCCAAATGCATCAGGTAAAACAACGTTCATCAAAATGACACTGATTAATATATTATTATCGCAACAAATTGGGTGTGGATTTTATAAAAAGGCAACAATACATCCATATGATTCCTTTTGTAGTTATATTAATATTCCAGATACTTCAGGAAGAGATAGTTTATTTCAAGCGGAAGCAAGACGTTGTAAAGAAGTACTAGAAACAGTAAAAGATAACACACAACGTGTATTTTGTATTTTTGATGAATTATTTTCAGGTACAAATCCTCAAGAAGCGTCAGCAAGTGCATTTGCTTTTTTACAGTATTTATCTTCACATTCCAATTGTACATTTTTACTTACTACTCATTTTATTGATGTATGTAGAAATTTAAAAGACAATACATCGATTGTTATGAAACATATGAAAACTACAAAACAATCCAATAAATTAATCTATAATTATAAATTAGCCAAAGGAGTATCTACTATTCATGGCGGTATTCATGTACTTATGGATATGGGCTATCCTAGTGATATTATTCAAAATGCAAAATTATGCGGATAAATATTTACATATATATATATTATTAATTTATGAAGATATTGATATGTTTAGCAATGTCATGTGGATTAACTGCTATCCTTTATTTTTATTTAAAACACAAACTTTATGTCATTGAAACACGATTAAACACACTAACTGATTTAGCCCAAACCCTTGCTACTGAACTATACAACAAAGAAAAACAAAAAGAATCTTTTCTAATGAATGATGTTTCAAAAGATGAGTCCAGTGATTCTGAATCTAGTGATTCAAGTGATTCGGAATCCAGTGATTCTACTGATTCTGAATCCAGTGATTCAGAAAGTGAAGAACCCGAAAAATACATAATAATAAATGAACTACCTGTTTCCAACCATATTCCCCCTGTTGTATTCAAGGAAATTAAGCTTGAACCAGAAACAAAACAAATACCATTACTTGACGTACCAGTTGTAGAAACAGAACCTATTGTTGTCCACAAACAAGAAGAGGTTGTTGAAAAGTTGATTGAAGTGTCCGACGATGAAAGTGTTAAAAAGGTAACTGTAGACAATGACTATAGCCAATTCAGTTTAAAGGATTTGAAACAAAAAGTAAATGATTTAGGCGGTCCTCCTTTAAAAACAAAACAAGCATTAATTAACTTTTTGAAAAAAAAAGTATAAAGGTAGTGTATGAACAATATTCATTTTGATTCGCCTGCAATGATGGCAGATGGCCGCACTTATTCCAATTGGCAACCATGTGCTGTTATTAATGAAAATATTCGAAAACGTGAAAATATTCAATCGAATTGGGATTATCGAAATTATTTACAGACCAATGCAAAATCTATCATATCGTTGGATAGACGTAAAGCATGTGAACAATCTGGATGTACTCCTACCCATTCTAAATTGTCCTCTCCTGCTCCTGTAAGTGATTTGAAACAACTCTATTTATCTAGACAACAACTTCAAAATGAAATTGTCATCACTCCTGCGCAATTTTAATTACTTTCATTTACACTATATAAAAATATAATGTAAATAATATAATGGACTTTGGTTTTACAATTATAAGTAAATTTTTTAAAGAAAATCCAAATTTTTTAGTCGACCATCATCTTGAATCTTACAATCGTTTTGTCAACCATGACATTTTGCAACTCATTACACAAAACAACCCCATTTCATTCAATAAAAATTTGATGAAAGTAGATGGTGAAGACATGGCCGTACACTCTTGTGATATTTATGTAGGTGGAAAACAAGGAGAATTCATACGATTTGCCAAACCTATTTTAGTAGAAAACGGTGAACAAAATTATTTATATCCTAACATTGCGCGACTTCAAAATATAACGTATGCATTTTCCATTATAGTTGATATTGAATTTGAATTTAAAATCAAAAATACACTTGAAGAAAAAACAGTAATCATCAAAGATGTATTTTTTGGAAATATTCCCATTATGATACAATCCGAAATGTGTATTTTACACGGCATGACTCCGGAAACTCGATTTAATATGGGCGAATGTAAAATCGACCCTGGTGGCTATTTTATTATTGACGGAAGTGAAAAAACTATTATTAGTCAAGAACGATTTGCCAACAATATTCTTCGTGTGAGTGATACCCCCAAACAAGATACGTACAGTTATATCGCAGAAATTCGTTCTGAATCAGAAGATGAATCGAAACCGGTGCGAGAAACAAAAGTTCGTATGATATCGTACAAAGATGAAGAAAATGAAAATTTAAAAGAGGATGAAATGAAACGTATTTCTAAAGTAGTGCAACAACAAATAGTTGTCGATATTCCCAACATCAATATGCCTATCCCACTCTTCATTGTGTTTAGAGCCTTAGGTATCATTTCAGATAAAGATATCATCAAAATGTGCGTACCGGACGATGACCCACGAATGATGGAACTACTTCGACCCAGTATTTACGATGCAGGTAAAATATATACACAACAGTTGGCGATTGAATACATGGCACCTTTCAGTAAATATTTAAGAGATTATCACGTTTATTTTATATTGTCGGATTATTTTTTGCCGCATATTAATGATTTGTCTCAACCACCACGTCATTTTACTTATGATTTGTTAGAAAAGGCATATTTTCTTGGATATATGGTGAACAAATTATTGCGATTATCGATTGGATTAGACGTAGCCACCGACCGTGATTCATTTCAATTCAAACGTGTAGAACCATCCGGCGTATTATTATCGGATTTGTTCAAGGAATTTTATAAAGCTCAAATCAAAGATATCATTCGAACCTTGGATATTGCCCACAACGAACATGAAGGTACGTACAATTCAGATGCAGAAGTATTCAAAGAATTTGTAGTGAACACTCTTCCTCCCATTATGTCTAAAAAACGAATTACTGAAAAAGGTATCATTAGTGGGTTCAAAGGTGATTGGGGGTCTGAAATATACACGAAACGTATTGGATTGTCGCAAGAAGTGAACAGGCTTACTTACAGCACCGCCATTTCGTTGTTGCGAAAATGCGTGATGCAAATGGACGAAAATTCAGTAGTGTTGGGTCCGAGATATTTGCATGCAACCCAATGGGGAATGATGTGTCCTGTCGATTCGGATGGTGGTGATGTAGGTACGCATAAACAATTTTCTATTTGTACTAAAATTTCAACAGGTACTAGCAAACAAGAAATAATACATTTATTACAATCCTACAAAGAAAAAGACCAAATCAAATGTATTGCCATTTTGGATAGTAAACCTGAAATACTGTATCTACATACCAAAATTTTCGTGAATGGCCACTGGAAATATTCTACGACTACGCCACATGAATTGATTCGTGACATTAAACAAAAACGTAGAACTGGTCTTATTGATAAATGGACCAGTATTAGTTTCAACATACGTGAAAATATTATTTATATTTATACAGATGAAGGTCGCGTGTACCGCCCGGTACTGTACATCAATGATGACAAAGAATTATCTTATTCCAAACAAGATGACAAGTTATCTTGGAAAGAATTGTTGCAAGGTACACCATCCCATCCTTCTAGTGTAGAATACATTGATTGTGCAGAAACGAACAGTGCGCTCATATCGTTGGACCATTTGCCAGATTATAGAGAGACTAATTTTACTCATGTAGAAATTCATCCATCCTTGATAATTGGTTACATGGGATTACAAATTATTTTTCCAGAACATAATCCTTTACCACGTAATGCGTTTTCATGTGGTCAATCTAGACAAGCTGTTTCCGTGTACAATACGAATTATCAAAACCGAATGGATAAAACAGGGTTAGTCTTAAATTACGGTCAAATACCACTTATTAAATCGTATTATTTACAACATTTGAATCAAGAATACATACCCTATGGCGTAAATGCTATGGTTGCTATCATGTGCTATACGGGTTATAACGTAGAAGATGCTATTTTAATTAATAAAGCCTCGTTAGAACGAGGGATGTTCAACACTAGTTATTTTTCCGTCTATGAACAAACAGAAGACGAAGAAAAAAAGTTATTTTTTGCACCCAACGAAGAATTACCCCAATTTGATGAAAATGGTATCATTCGTCCACAAACTATCATGAACAACAAAACACCCATTATCAATATGACAAGCAACTCTAAAGTAAGACAAGTGTATACCAAGAGAGACCAACAGGGCTATGTGGATAAAACGTATATTACCACCAATGCAGTTGGACATCGAACGGTAAAAATTCGTATTTGCGATGAACGTATTCCAAATATTGGTGATAAATTTGCTTCTCGTGCAGGACAAAAAGGTACGTGCGGTATTGTTGTTCCAGAATCAGACATGCCTTTTAATGCTGACGGAATTCGTCCAGATTTAATTATTAACCCGCATGCATTGCCATCCCGTATGACACTTGGTCAATTAATAGAATCATTGATTGGAAAAGTACATTTAGAACATGGTTCGTATGGTGATTGTACTGCATTCAATAAAAAAACAGATTTAGAATTTTATGGAGATAAACTTCGAGAATACAATTTCAACAGCAAAGGAACCGAAATATTGCACAACGGAATGACAGGTGAACAAATTCAATCCGATATTTTTATTGGACCTACCTACTATATGCGGTTGAAACACATTGTCAAAGATAAAATCAATTTCCGAGAACGTGGACCGATGACCAGTTTAACACGCCAGCCTGTACAAGGACGCGCCAACGAAGGTGGATTGCGTATCGGAGAAATGGAACGTGATGGTGTGATTGCCAACGGGTTGAACATGTTTGAAACAGAGTCGATGATGATACGGGGTGATGGAACGTATCTGGATTCGGAAAATCATGTAAGAAAACCATATCGTATTACGGTAGATAATGTAACTGGATTTATATCCATTGTATCTAAAACCAACAGTATTTACAGTCCTTCTATCGATGGACCACTCACCATTACCGACCAAGGAATTCAATCCATTCCTAAATATGAAAAACGAGTAAGTACTATCAATGTACCTTATGCGTTCAAATTATTCATGCAAGAAATTGCAACCATGAACATTCAAATGAGGTTAGTCACTTCCGACAACATACAACATTTCGAGTCCATGGGATGGACTCCTGTCAAAACATCGTTCGACCAAGTATTACAATCACAAGGATTCACTTTGGTCGGCAAATTGCTGCACGAATTCAAACCCAACACACTGTTTGTTTCCTCTTCACCAGCTGACCCATGCAAAACGTTTGAATACATGTTGCATATCAATGCACCATTAGTTATTCGAGGAAAGGAACTTTATTTTTCGAAAGATAGAAAATTAGACGTTACATTATTTCCATGTATTTTTGATGAAAAGGGAAAGCAAGATTTGTTAACTTCTGCTACTATTATTACACCTAAGCTAACACCTTTTACCAAATATTGTAAAAATAAATTAAATTTAGGAATTTACAGTTTCGATAACTCCAAAGGTGGTGTAGATAATTACAATTCAACAAGTAAACAAGGGTTTGAGTTACAGTTACAGAAAAAAGATGAATTGTTGGAAACCCATCCAGCTCATGTAACCGTGAATTACATGTTTCAATACATAAAAACTGGTATTTTTGTAAGAATCAAAGACAATAAAGTTGTGAATTTTAATTTATTGTACAACACCAATTATACCAACACTTTTTCAGATAAATTACATGTAGAAACGGAAAAAGGCGAGTTTGTACCCATCAGCAGTAATCCTGACGAATTGAAGAAATTTTTAGATTCCACTAAAATCAAACAACACAAACCACCTAACCAATGGTATGCCAACAATTGTTTAATTCGTACTGAAAAAGACGATAGAAATCCTACCGATAACTATTTGTCCGACATTTATGATATGTTGGTAAATACGTGCAATCAACGTGTAGTCAACGATTGTATTTTCATGCTGAACCGCAAAGATTTCCCTCATTTGCACAAACAATGGAAAGAGCCGTTCACTGACTTATTCAAAAATACCATGCTTTTACCTCCGTATCAAGGCAACCAATTTATTCCAGTGTTATCTCAATGTACTCATAAAGATTTCGCAGATGTTCCTATCCCAACTGGTGATGATTTAAATCTTATTTCTAGAAATACATCGGCTAAATTTTTTGCAACGTATTCTTACACTCCAGACAACCCTCGCGATAGAGTTCGTTGTGTAAACAGTGCGGACATGATTGAATTGTCAACCTTACCTGCTTGGAAAGATAGAGCTCAAAAATTTGTATGGAGAGGTCAATCCACTGGATGTGGCGTAGACGAAGATACCAATCCTCGTATTAAATTAGAAAACAAATGCAATGATGCTGAATTCAAATTTTACGATTATATGGATGTAAAGATTACCAGAATTACCAAACGTATCAAAACCAAATTGGTAAAAATAGGAGGTGTGGAACAACCTGTATTATCGTTTATTCCTTCTCGTACTATTCCCAATGCTCAAGTACCCATGGCGTTGCAAGTTCGCAATAAATTCATTTTCAACATTCAAGGTAACTCTGCTGCTTACCGTTTCGGAGGATTACTAAAATACGGATGTTGTGTGGTGAATATTAAATGTCCATACTCATTATGGTTTGAAGAATTTATGAAAACAGAACCCATCACCGAAAAAAATAAAGAAACGATAGATACAAGTGAATTTCATTGTTTGACCATTGATGAAAAAATGTCTAATTTGGAAACAACAATTGAATGGTGTTTAGCCCATGACGCTGAATGCGAACAAATTGCCAAAAATGGACAAGCGTTTTTCAAACAATATTTTACAGACGAATTTGTATACGATTACATGTCCGATGTGTTGAATGGTGTATCCAACACCTTAGCAAAATCAGAAAATGCTAAATTTGTGTTGAAAAACCATGAAGAAAACATTGATAAACTCTACCGAGACTATACCATACGAAACAATTTTCCAGCGTTCAAAGAAGATGTAAAACAAGAAGAGGATTGTGATTTATCCAAAACATTGATTATTGTTCCCTTTAGAGACCAAGGCGACCAAGGAAGAGGAAAACAATTGGAACAATTTATAGCGCATTATTCTGTTTTACCCAACTTGCAACTGTTAGTGGTAGAACAAAGCAATGATAATCGAAAATTCAATCGAGGTGCAATCCTTAATGCAGGATACTTGTACGCGACAGAACACATGCCATTGATTGACACGTTTATTTTTCACGATGTAGATATTATTATGCCATCTGAAATTGTAAACCGCTATTATGGTAGATGCGACGATTATCGAATTTTGCATTTGGGTAATTTGGTCAAAGATATGGAATACAACCCACCCTTTGGTCGTATCATTCGCTTTTCTAAAAAGGCATTTCAACAAATCAACGGATTTCCTAACAATTTTTATGGATGGGGAGGAGAAGATGATGCGCTAGCATTTCGTATTCATATCAGTGATATTGTTCCCGTACATCGTCCAGATAAATCAGAAGGAACTCCTGGTTACGAACTTGAAACTACCAATGATGTGAAGAAATTGAAGAAAGAAGATAAACAACTAAAAGAAAGTAAAATAGAATTACACAAGTGGGAAAATATTTGCGTAGACCGTCAAATTTGGAAAATAAATGGTGTAAATTCTTTGCAATTTAAAACAAGTCATTACAAAGAAGTAAAACCTAATGTACATCATATTGTAGTTGATTTAACTCCACGGTCTAACGTGAATGATTTATTTCATATCATGTTTAAACATCCTACCGATGAAAACATCTTTTATTACCAAGAATCGTATAAACATTTATCTACCTCGGATGAGTGGGATAGTTTAGAATTAAAAGAAAAACAAAAACAAATGGAACAAGATATTCAACTCATGAAAGATAAACAACTTTATGAAAAACATATAGAAGAAAAGAAAATAGAAAAAGAAGAAGAAAAAGAAGAAAAAGAAGAAGATTCACCTGCTTATAGAGTATACAACGATGCTGAAATTGGAACGTTAGCAGGTGGTGCTATTGACCGAGAAGAAAAAGAAGAAGAAATACCTACGGTAGTAGATGAAGAACTAACCGAAGAAAATTTGAATGGTGACCTTTCAATTTTAACCAACGTGGCCATTGACCCTACCATAGAAGAAACTAAAAAAATTAACTACTCTCAAGGTAAGAATGAATAATGTTTGAAATATCAGAAGAAAAAATACAATTATTTGTCATGGTACTCATTGCATACATATAATAAAACCGATTAAATATATTTACAACGTTAGTTGCATCCAAATTTCCCGGCATAAATGGTTTTTGTTTTTCTTTGATAAATTCAACCATATCTAAATACACAACCAAATCATTGGATATACTGTTCATCAAAAATACTTTTTGATTACTTGAATATTTATCTTCAAATAGTTTTGCTACTTTTTGAATAAAAAGTAAATAATCTTCTTTCTCAGGATTTGTTTGCAAATACAATGTAATTTCTGTTCGTATTTTATAATAAAAAAGTGAAAATAAAATACGAGAGTCTGACATAGAGTAAATAAATAAGATTACTTTATTATTGTTTATTTTTTATCATAACTACCATAGAAATAACAATAATCGAAGATAATCCCCACAAAAATACGTGTATTTTATTTGAATTTTGCATAATATCTAAATCTGTTTTTTGTTGTTCGTTCGTATTATTATAATTATTTTTTTCTCGTTTAATCGCGTGTAATAAATTTTTGTACTCTTTCGTTTTTGTGTTCAAATGAGTATACATATTTTTTGATTTTTTTATATATGGTATTATGTTTGGGTTATTTTTAACCATTTCTTCACCGTATTGTGCTGCTGTTTGATTAGCTTGGTTGTATTGTTGTTGTTTTGATTGTATTTCACTACAATCAACTATATCACAAGGATTACCATTAATGTTTGCAAAATTATTATCCTTCGGATAGTGGGAATACATAGTTGAATCAATAAACTTTACTTCACTGTTATCGACTGACATATCTTTTACATAAATGTTAGGTGGGTTGAGAGGGTTTGTTACTTTAAACATCTCAGGAGTTGAATTAGTTGGTATTTTTTGCCATGTATTATCTACGGCAGAATGTATAAATCCACTACAGTTAGCATCCATACTACATTTTTGTTGTAATTCAGTTGGATTACATTTAGGAATATAAACTGGTTCAGTAACCGATTCAAATGTAAATACATTTTCACTTCCATAGACTCCATTTTTAAATGACAGATATTTATAATACACACATCCTATGACAGATTCTTGTGTAGTTGTTTTTTCAAAGGGTGGTATTTGTACTGGAACGGATAACATGTAGGTGTTTCTATCTTTATTTTGATTTGCATTACCAAATTTATTTTTTAACCAACAATGGTTTTGTCCTGAATTATCAGTTACTATACCTTCGCATCCTATTGTAGCTGCACACGACGTTTTACAATCGTCAAGTGATTTAATGGTATGACTGATATCATTACCACCATAATCAGTAAGTGCTTGTTCACTCCATGACTTATTCGGAATTTCTTGAACCGCATTTGCTGCAGAAGATAACATATATGTATTAAAAATTGGTGTGTTACCTGCAACAGAAAATTTATTTTTTAAATAACACTGGTTTTGGCCTGCAGTATCTGTTACTATACCTACACAACCTTCAGTAGATGCGCATAAATTTTGACATTCCGCAAGTGGTTTGATTGAAACTGGTCTCGATTGACTCGGTTGATTGACCCAACCTCTCCAAAAACTCCATTTGGGAGGTTGTGGTATGGATTGATTGATATCATTGCCAGCATAATTTATATTTGCTTGTTTTGACCATTCGAATTCAATAATTGCTGTTAATAAAAATGGGTTTCCATATTTTAGTTCTGTACCATATTGATAGTTTGTTCCAGGGACAACATCAATTCTAAATTGTGTAGGATTTTCACCTCCAGGATAAAACGATAATAAAGTTGTGCTATTGTTTACGAATCCTACTTTACATCCATACCATCCACAATCTGGTACAGATGCATTTGAAGAAGTTGCTGAAATATTAACTGTACTACCATAGGATATAGGTTTTCCATCTAACTGTGTTGAAAAATCTGGAGGTGGTCGTAAATATAAAGTTGTTCTATCATTACCAAATTCAAGAAGTGAAGCTGAATTTACAGAGCCATATTGATTTTGATATTTTATAACTAGTTGAGCACCATATTTAACGGAAGGAGGTGGAACAATACAGTCTTGCATATTTGCTCCTATAGCAGGAGTTGAATTAAATATTTTATATTCACCGGAATGTTTGAAAGAGGTTGGTTCAACTGGATGAAGCGTAGTATTTATATCTATATATCCTATTTTTCCTACATTTGCCATATCTGTCAAAAAATGTGGATTTGGCAATAATCCTTGTTTTTCTATATTTTCTATTTCCCACATCGTGTATGCTTGTTGTTCTGATTGTATATTCAATTCTGGATGTGCTTGCCTAAAATATTGCCAATCAAAATTAACATCAGGTGGCAATGTTTGTACATAGGTAGTTTCGTTGCCACATGATTGACCATCTACCATCAACGAACCTACCGGAATTCCCATATCTCCCCAAGCAGAGCCAATTTGTTGTAATTCGTTGGTACAACCATTTCCATTTGACAAACTATTGGCTGAATTATAAGGTTTTGCTATACCTGTCTCTGTTATATAAGCAATTTTACCATCAGTTGTTTGTATGTTTTTTCCAGAATATTCTTTTCCACTTACGTATTTTTTAATATTATCTGTATACGATATAATTTTATCCATATTATTATACTTTTATATTTTTTTATATTGATAAATAACCAATGCCGTAATTAATACTGCCATAAATCCCCATGACAACGCATGCAATCTATTTTGTTCTTGAAAAACAGTAGAATCTTCATGCAATGCTTTATCTTTCATTATATTTTGTAAATCATGTTCTAATTTATCGGATAATTGTAATAATTCTAATTGGTGTTGTTTTAATTCTTTATTGTTTTGACCATGTGGAATTTTAGTCAACGTAGACATTTCTATTAAACAAGATTGCATTTCTGCATTTAATTTTGCAGCTTTCAAACATTCAACACTTGTTTTTTCTTTCCCTAAACATGAATATTGAATTGAATCCATCAAGGAAATATATTCTTTTCGTTTTTCATTAAATTTAGTTTCTACAGAATACAAATCAATTACCGACATAATATTTTAGTACATTTTATTTTATACGTTTAGTTTGATTAAAATTGAGATTAGTTTATATAGTTTAGAATATAAAAATGGTTCGTTCCTTACTTGTACTATCTACTTTAGCACTACACAGTTTTGATTTAAAACAAATAGTGTCCCCTTTTTTAAATCAAACCATCCATAAAATATACGAAGGAACCAACCATTCCTATTATATACATACCGAAACCAATATTACAAAAGATACACTACATCAATTACCCATAGTATTGTATCGTAAACCCCATTATATTATTCTAACACATGCTCCACCACTTTATGATATAAATCATGAATGGCAATACAAAAAAGATACTATTATATGGTATAATCACAAAGAACAACAAGTTAAATTATGGAGCATTATAAACCATGCTTCATATGAATCATGTGATTATCCATACCGAAAAACTAAGATTTAACAGAGTCTTTTATTTTTTGAATTCGTGATGTATAGTCTTTGCGTTTATTGGGTTGGTTAGGGTCGCGTAGTTTATCGATTTGAAATTGCAAAAAAAAATAAAGTAAACAAACCGATAAAAGTATATACTTTAGCATACTAGTCTTATTAGATTAAATTCCAACGGATATTTCTAAAAAAAATTGAAATGATTTTTAAAATATAGTAAATGTATTCGGTTAACCAACCTTCAAACATGGCTAGCAACTACTCTCTCTTCGTTTTCGCCTACAACCTATCTGTGCCGCCGTCGGCCATTTCCGAATGCCTAGCTGCATGGACGAAATGTGAGGTAGCGCGTGTCGATTACGTCATGTCAGCGACATCCAACTCTTCATACTACTTCGTCCACTTCAAGAATGCGCTCTCTCAACGAATCCTCAACATACTCGAATCCGGACAACACCCTCTTCGTACTCGTGGCGGCGATATTCAAGTGGCGTTGGACAACTCGAAAGGACTCGACCCCAACACAGTCGACACTATCGTGCAATTCATCGTCAACAACCAAGGTTCGTACCATCGCTATTTTAAAAACCCTAACACGGTGTTCATCTACGACCAAGAAGCGGCCGATTGGGTGGTAAGTGTTGAAAACCCATTCGAAATTCAAGAAGTCGAAATGGAGGACGACTTCTCGTTCGACTCAACCAACACAACTATTTCTGCAACAGCACCAATCGAGTACGGCGCGCCATTCGCCATCCAAAGCGTCGAGGGCATCTTTGACAACTCCGACGAAGAAGCCACTGAGGACCAAGCACCATGGGCACCAATCAAAAAAATAAAATCAAAGCGCTACATGAAAACACATCTGGAGATGGACATCTGCCGCGCGCTCTTCGTCTAATGGGCTTCGCTACAAGGTAAGTTTTGTAGTTGCATGTTTATCTAACTTTCTCTGCTCTTAGGTATATTTTTTTTCTAAAAAATTGAATTGTAGAATTATACATAAAACCAATAGACATCATGCCATCGTCACTCTACATCACTGCAGAATATTCAATGGAATTACCTGATATAGCCTATTATCTATCTAAACACTTTAAAACAGAAGTAGTTGCTATTGAAGAAAAAACTACTTATGATATTAGAGATATTTACATTGTTCAATTTGCACATGTTCTTCCCGAGAACATGTTGAACGTTTTTTGGGAACACGGAGAATACCGTTTCTGGCCCGAACCAAATAGGATGTTACACCTCTATCTTGCCAACCCCAACACAATTCAGTCGGAACAGTTCATCACACAATGCAGGTATGTTGTTGCAACCGGCGACAAATATTATAGATTATTGAATAATGAAGATTCTACATGCTACATAGAAAACAAACGAACACATAAACACATCCCAATATCTGAAAACCCGTTTGTATTTTAATCTTGCATTTTTTTAAAATTGAATATTATTGTAAATAATAACTATAGTACACTATGGCTACTTCTCTCTATATGACATCGGACAACCACTATATTCCTCCCAAAGTCGTTGCAGAACGGTTTAAAAAGTATTTTAAGATAGACGTCACTATCGTAGAATACAAAATTACCCATGACAACCATCACTACACCGTTTATTTCAAAGAACCTCTCCCTACCAAGTACATGGAATCACTCGAGACACATCAGTACGGATTTCTTCAAACGAGGGAAGGAATCTTGTACATTCGCCCTAAAAAACCAACCAACCTAGACGAGTATTTGACCAAGTATCACCATAATATGGTAACTGATGAGAAGTATGTTTGCACCATGTCTCATGACGGTGTAGAGACAATGTATAAAGAAAATGACGACAATCTTGAACCAACTACGGAGAATCCATTTTTATAAAGCTTCAATGTATAGTTTCAATCGTTTTACTATTTTTTTGAACATATGTTTCATTGCAGGTTCAAGCAACGAAGATTCTTCGGGTAAATCAAAGTTAAATTCAACCGACAAGTTGTGGTCATTCCCTAAAATAACTACAGTATCGTTCAATGTTTCAAGTTGAATACAATTTGCAGGTTTCAAATGGTCGGGGGTTTTAACCGAATGAATACTGTAACCATTATCTTCTTTACGAATCAACATGTGTGTATAGAAAGAAGGAAAAAAAGAAAAAGGAACAAATTGAAAAATGTATTCCATGGTGGTCTCTGTTTTTTGAATACAGTGGTAGTGTTGAATGATGTCACGATTTAATTCATACATTAATTCCCATAAATGAAAATTGATAAAAGGTAATAACGAGATTCGTTCGTTTTGTAAGTTTAGCAATAATTTCATACTTATTCTTTTAAAATTTTTTTATATACCTATTTTATAATGTCTAGTCGTTCTAAAGTTATGGGTGCAGGTCTTGCTTGCTCTTTGAAAAATGCAGGTGTTAGTGTAAACGGTAACAGCTATGGTGGTAACAAAAAACAAGGTTTAGTATCATTAGTAGGGTTAGACAATTGGGCAGATAGAGCGGTTCAGATTAATGCCAACGGTCAAAACAAATCGCGCCAATATGTCTTTTGCATGAATCAATTGGGTGGTGTTGGTCGTGCTAAAAGTCAGTTCAATACGGGAACATCGGCAGCTAAACCTGACCCTGTTCAATATAAATCGTTGGCATGCAAACCTCCTCCTCCTCCTAACTACTATTAAATTTTACTTTGTAACACAGATGTCAACAATACTTCATTTTTTTTTGCTTTAGTATAGGCATAATTAACTTTATTCAATTCTTCTTTTAATAGTTCTAGTTGTTGTTTTAATTCTTTCATTTGTATTTCTAATTTATAAGTACGGTCTTTTTCATGGTTAAGTTCAGTAAGTAATTCTTGATAAGTTGGAGGTGCTTCCATAGTTAACACTATAGTTTATGTTTAAATGAATAAATGAAATAGTTTGCCATATCTCTTACTTTATGAAAAAGATGTTTATGGGTTTTGTATAAGAGCAACATCATTGACACTATTTTTAATGTTGAAACTATTCCTCGTATTTATTTTGATTTTGGATTAGGAACCCAACATCAAAAGAACTTATACACATTTTTTATTTTTACGGCTCTTTTTGCGGCTTTTTCTAGCTACTTTGATTTCACTTATTTTAACAGGTCCAAAGTGACCCTTTTTAGCCGTGTAACCGTATTTTTGTAAACGTTTTTCACTTTTTGCAGTAAGCTGTTTACTTCTAGATACAATTCTTCCTGATTTAGAATAAACTAACTGAGCTTTGGTTAATTTACCAGAAGTTTTGTACGCGGTTCCATGCATGACTTCTGCGCGTGTTCCAATCAATTTCTTGAAAGATTTACCATTTACATGATACATTCCATCTTCTTGCTTAATAATATTCTTTGCCATATTCTTAATATAGAAAAAAAATTAAATCTTGTTTTTTAAGGTAGAGAATTTAAATACAGTCACTATCAACCATTTCTTTTACTAAATCATCAAACGAATACTTGCATTTCCAACCAAGTTCTGTTCTAGCTTTAGTGGAATCGCCCAATAATTCTTCTACTTCAGCTGGTCTAAAGTATTTTTCAGAAATAAAAATAAGTTCTTTCCCAGTGGAGTCATCATATCCAATTTCATGTATCCCTTCCCCTTTCCATTTTATAGTGAATCCTTTTAAAGCAAATGACTTTTCTACGAATTCTTTTACGCTATGGTATTCATTGGTAGAAAGAACATAATCATCTGGTGTTTCATGTTGCAATATAAGCCACATTCCTTCTACATAATCTTTGGCATGCCCCCAATCTCGAAACGAATTAATATTTCCTAGAACCAGTTTATCCTCTATACCTTTGATTATTTTATTCAATCCAATTGTAATTTTTCGTGTAACGAAATTGTGTCCGCGCCGCGGACTTTCATGATTGAAAAGAATACCAGAACAAGCGTACATTCCGTAGGCTTCTCGATAATTTTTAACAATCCAATATCCATATAATTTGGCAACACCATAAGGCGACCTAGGATAAAATGGTGTAGTTTCTTTTTGGGGAACTTCAACTACTTTACCGTATAATTCTGAAGTAGATGCTTGATAAAAACGAATTTTGTCTAAAGGGATTCCACAATTACGGGACGCTTCTAATAATCGCAATACACCAATTCCATCTACATCCCCTGTATATTCTGGCATATCAAAAGAGACTTTAACATGACTCATTGCTCCTAAATTATAAATTTCTAAGCGATTGATATTTGTATATGTATTTTTTATTTCGTTCAAAATGTTTAATAAATTTACACTGTCAGATAAATCTCCATATCGTAATGTTAATTTATCTAATATAGAATTAATTCTCTCTGTATTAATATTAGAAGAACGCCGAATGATTCCCCATACATTATATTTTTTTTCTAACAATAATTCTGCTAAATAAGACCCATCTTGACCTGTAATTCCGGTTATCAATGCAACATTCATTAATAAATTCTATTATTTTTATATGATGATTTAAACACATAAAAATAATGAACGACGTCTACATTTTCTGCGATTACGTTTTGTTTTATCCTTAATAGATTACCTCCTGGCAAATATGGGATTATATACTCACTACATTTGGAATGGAAACACCGGTCATTCCATATTCCTGTAAACTAGTTCGCTTTAAAGAACCACTAGTATAATCTGGATGAAGTGTTGCCATACGAATTATTTGTTTTTAGGATATTGTCCATACTGTGGTAATACATTCAACGTTGCTTGAGATACATCAGCTGCACCACATCCTAAGCAAAACGATTCTTTTTGCATACCATCAATTAATACAATGCCTAAACCAATAAATAATAAAATAAAAGGAAAAAGAACAATAATCCAACTAATATTTTTATTCACCGTACAAATTAAGTTAAGAATCCATGTCCATAATGCAATATACAACGCATTTGCAAGAAGTATAACTGATGTGTTTTGTGGGCAAGAATAACTTCCTAAATAAAATCTTCCATTACAATTTATATTTTGAAATAACATTAAAATGTAAGAGATGGATGCTATGATAAAATAAAATTTAGCAGGTGGGCATAATTCCTTAAACATACTAAAATACTATATTTTAATTACAATAACATAAAACTTTTAGAAATAGGTTGAACCGTTGGGTCTGGATTGACTAGAGGATAATAACCATTCAAAGCATTGCTGGATGAATTAAACATAAAATTTCTTCCTAGATTAACAACTCCTTGTGGTAATAATGTATCCCTTGTATTCAAGGTAGGCATTTTACCACCTATTTGGGTTGAATAACTTGTAAACCGTAATGGATTTTTGTTGTAAGAATAATAAGAACCTCCTCTATGTCTTTTTCTCGATTTTGATTTTGTTTTTTTATTTCGTAATGATTTTCTCATATACTAACGATTTAAAATATTTAAAGATTAAATTGAATTATAAAAGTAGAATGGATAATAGTACAATGGATTCCTGGCCTATTATCGGTTCATATTTTCAGGATAGGCATTTGGCACAATTAGTACGTCACCAAATCGAATCGTTCAATGATTTTATTACGAATCAAATTCCGCAAACGATTGAAATGTTCAATCCAATGATTATTCGTCCTGAACATTGTTTGCATCCTGAACTCAAAAAATATACATTAGAGGCTAAAATACATTTCAAAAATTTCCAGTTGCATCGTCCTCAAATTATTGAAAATAATGGTGCTACTAAACTCATGTTTCCTCAAGAAGCAAGAATCCGAAATTTCACTTATTCTGGAAACACAACAGTTGATTTACACATCCAATATATTGTACGTACTGGTCCTGAGCTTGAAGATGTACAATATTTCAATACAATTTTAAACCAAATTCATATTGGTAAATTGCCTATTATGTTACGGTCAAATGCATGCATATTAAACCAATATGCTCATTTGAACCATCATGATACCGATGAATGTAAATATGACCCTGGAGGGTATTTTATTATCAACGGTTCTGAAAAAACTGTACTTGCTCAAGAACGAGCTCGTGAGAATAAAGTGTATATTTTCCCACCTATCAACAATACGAGCAAATATATTTATCAAGCGGAAATTAAAACATCACCTGACCATAAACGTATTTCTCCCAAACAAATTAGCATGTTGATTACTACGAATACACAAAATGAACATATTATCCAAGTCAATATTCCTCGTATTAAAAAACCTATTCCGTTGTTTATTGTATTTCGTGCACTAGGTGTTTTATCGGACTTGGAAATTTGTCGAAAAATACTGATAACATTAGATAAAAACTTGTTGGATATATTAAAAGGGTCTATTTGTGAAGCAAACGAATGTTTGACCCAAGAAGATGCTATTCTATATATTACATCCCATGCCATGTATACTCCTTTGAATATGGATGTTGCCTATGGTAATTTGAAAAAGCGCGAATTTACAGTAGAAGTATTAAAATCAGATTTATTTTCCCATTGCAGAACAAAAGAACAACAAATTTACTTTTTGGGGTACATGACTAAAAAGCTTTTACTGTGCACTACGGGTGCATCTAAATGCGACGACCGTGATTCGTATTTGAATAAACGTATTGATTTAACAGGTACATTGTTGAACAATTTATTCCGTAATTATTTCAATAAATTGGTGAAAGATATGTCGAAACAAATTATTCGTGAAATGAAAAATGGTTCTTGGAAATCTACCGACAATTACACCCAAATTTTAAATTATACCAATGTGTACAAAAGTATCAAATCTACAACAATTGAAAACGGTATTAAACGTGCACTTTCTACCGGTGATTTTGGAATCAATAAGATTAATGTTCGGGTTGGGGTTGCACAAGTGTTGAACCGAATGACCTACGCTTCTATTCTAAGTCATTTGAGACGTATCAACACTCCAGTTGAAAAAAGTGGAAAAATGGTTCCTCCACGTAAATTAGCTCCTTCTAGTTGGGGATTTCTGTGTCCTGTAGAAACTCCGGAAGGTCCTACGGTTGGTGTTGTAAAAAATTTAAGTGTCATGACTCATATTACGATTATTTCGGACAGTTCATCTTTATATGATATTATACTACCACAAATTGATTCACTGGATAAAGTAACTGACAAAACAACCAAAGTATTCATTAATGGTTGCTGGGTAGGTGTAACCAGCAATCCTTATCCCATCTATTTGGATTTAAAAGAAAAAAAGTATGCATCTATCATTAACATTTATACGTCCATTGTGTTTGATTATACCATGAACGAATTGCGTGTATGCAACGATGCAGGACGGTTGGTTCGACCTGTCTACAAAGTGCGCGACAATGCATTGATGCCTCTACCCAAAAAACCAATATGGGAAAAATTAATTGTCAATTCAACTACCGAATCCATTATTGAATACATTGACCCTGATGAACAGAACGCATCGATGATTGCCATGTCTGTTTCCAAAATGAAAAAAGAATACAAATATACTCATTGCGAACTTCATGCAAGTACCATCTTTGGAGTACTTGCATCCTGTAGTCCGTTCCCAGACCATAACCAAGCTCCTCGTAACACATACCAATGTGCGATGGCGAAACAAGCGATTGGTGTGTACGGTACCAATTATCATACACGTATGGATAAAAATGCCTATGTTCTTACTTATCCACACCGAGCGTTAGTAGATACGCGTATTATGAAATTACTTAAAATGAGCGAACTTCCATCGGGTACAACAGTGATTGTCGCCATTATGACCAACACCGGGTACAACCAAGAAGATAGTATTATATTCAACGAAGGGTCTATACACCGGGGATTATTCTCAACGACTGTATTTCATACTGAAAAAGATGAAGATAAAAAGATGCACGGAGATGATGAAATACGTTGCAATCCAGACCCCGCCAACACAACAGGTATGAAATTTGCCAATTATTCGAAATTGAATTCAGAAGGGATTATGCTTGAAAATACAAAAATTGAACCCATGGATGTAATTATGGGTAAAAAGTGTCCTATCAAAGGTGCAAAAAATGACCCGAACGTAGTCTATAAATTCAAAGATATGAGCAAATTTTACAGAGAAGATAACTGTTATATGGATAAAATTTATCGAGGTATCAACGGTGACGGGTATGAATGTTGGAAAGGTCGTGTTCGACATTTTAGGGAACCTGAAATTGGAGACAAATTTAGTTCGCGGCACGGACAGAAAGGAACCATTGGAAACATTATTCCCGAAGTGAACATGCCCTTTACTGAATCCGGATTAAAACCAGACATTATTATTAATCCTCATGCCATTCCATCTCGCATGACCGTAGGACAACTGATTGAAACATTGTTAGGAAAAGTGTTGTTAGAATTGGGAATGTTTGGAGATGGAACATCGTTTACAGATGAATTTTCATCGGAAGAGATATCGAAACGGTTGCAAAAGTTAAATTATGAATCACATGGAAATGAACTCATGTATGACGGTATTAGTGGCAAACAAATTGAATCTAATATATTTATTGGTCCTGCCTTTTATCAACGGTTGAAACACATGGTGGTGGATAAACAGCATAGCCGTTCGATTGGACCTATGGTGAATTTGACACGCCAACCTGCTGAAGGTAGGGCACGGGATGGTGGTCTACGATTTGGTGAAATGGAACGTGATTGTATGATATCCCATGGTGCAAGCAAATTTACCAAAGAACGTGTGTATGATGTATCGGATAAATATAAAGTACATGTATGTAAAATGTGTGGACTAGTTGCAGTATACAATGAAAAATTACACATTCATATTTGTAAAACATGTAGCAATAGAACTGACTTTATTCAAGTCAAAATACCGTATGCATGTAAATTGTTATTTCAAGAATTAAATACGATGAATATTGTACCGCGAATCTATACTTAAATACGTGCATTCTTATAGAGTATATGCAAGATAAACTTGATTTTTTTATACAATCTAAACGTATTCCCAATATTATTTTTCATGGGGAAGCAGGTTCAGGTAAAAAAAAGTTGTTGATTGATTTTATTCACAAAATTTATAATTCGAAAGAAGATATTCAACAGTATGTCATGTTCATCAATTGTGCATTTGGAAAAGGAATACGATTTATACGCGAAGAGTTGAAACATTTTGCAAAAACGAACATTCATGGACAATTTAAATCGATTGTTTTGTTCAATGCTGAAAAATTAACGGTAGATGCTCAATCTGCTTTACGTCGATGTATTGAACAGTTTAATTTTAATACACGTTTTTTTATTGTGACGGATGATAAATTCAAATTGTTGAAACCAATTTTATCTAGATTTTCTGAAATTTATATCTCTTCTCCTAAAAAAAGTAGTGTAGCAAATCCTGAATTTGTAAAGATAATGAATGAATTAAATTCAGATACCATTATGCAAACAGCCACACTTATGTATGAAAACGCATTTTCTGCTATTGATTTAGAAAATTATGTACTACAAGAATGTAGTACACAAAAATACAAATGGTTAATGTATTATTCTAAAATAAAACGTGAATTTCGTAATGAAATGTTATTATTGTATGTATTACTCTATTTTTATGTATTTCGTACAGAAATATCTGTTAATTTATTTATATAATCCATGGACGATACCAATATAGTGAATCTCAACGAATCGCAACATGAATGGGCAGTAAGGTTAGTTCGGCTTATTCATACCCCTATTTACGATGGAATTATGACAATGTTCAAAGAAGCAGATGCTCTATGTATCCAATCAGAAGAACCTGAGAAATATTTAATGACATTTCAAAACTTTTTGTCTCGTGTTCCCAAATGGAACGATGACATTATATCCAAAGAAGTAACACGCATTATTGAAAAAAGTAAATGTACTTATTTAGAAGATTTGTTAACATGTGTTCATATTACACATTTGAAAATTTTGTCTACAGTTCGCACGAGTAAAATGCAGAAAAAAGTAGAAATTGATATACCGAAATTAAACACTTTTATTCATACCGTCTATATTCACATTGCACGTGACTTGTATTCCAATGTTTATTTATTTAACAAAGATGTTCAACCCTTGGTCTTTCAACAAAACAGAAATGAAATTATCAAATGTATTAAGGAAGCTATTTTAAATGCAGTTCGTGATAGTATTCCAGTGGATAAATTATTGAGAGCCTATTTAGATGAAACTACCGATTTGTTGAAAGAAGAAAAAATAAAAGAAAAGGTAGAAGTCAAACCTGAAGTAAAAGAAGAAAAGAAAAATTTAAGTTTTTCAGATAATGACATGGCTATCACGGTAGACAACCAACACGAAACGATTCATGCACCCAAAGATGAAAAAACCTTGGAACAAATTGCTGAAATTCGAAACAAAGAACGTAAAGCAATGGAAGCAGAAGAGGATGAAGATAAAATAAAATTTGTAGATGATGCAACCCCAATCGCGATTGATACAATTCCGTTAGAAGTGATTGAACCTCCTATTCATTTAGATTTTGAAGAATTAAAATAATCGTTTGTTTAGAATAGTTTTATTCTTAAAATACAATATGCATAATTATGTTGTAGTATCGTCTATCATTAGTGCTCTTTTTAGCATTATCAAATATGCGCTTACCTACAAAGAAAATCCTAAACCTGATGTAAAAGAATCCATCATTGTATTTGTATGTAGTATAGCAGGGTTGTACATTTATGATAACTATGTAGGTGTAGTAACAAAACCTAAACTATCTGAAATTTTTACCGACCAACCATCCTTTTAAAAAAATTGAAATCAAAATGTAAAGAATGTACATCTAACAGAAAATGAACTCCAATACAACCATGAACCGCGAAGAACAGCGCAAGGCTCGTGCCCGTCTCGAACACGAACGACACATTGCTAAAGTGAAGAAAGAGAAAGCTTGGCTTGCCGCAAACCCGCACATTGCAGCGCAACAGGAGCGCGAAAAAGAGGAACAGAGGAAGAATCGCGAAACACTTCGCATGCTCAAGGCTATGAAAGACGAAGAACTTGCTCTGCAGAAAAAGAACAAAAAACCCAAGAATGTGTTCGCTGCACTCATGGACGACTCGGATACAGAAGATGAAGAAACAGAAACAAAACACGAATTGCGCGTAGTCTCAAATGACACGGTAGAATGCCCTACACCAACAAATGAAGTTCTACCCGAGAAGAAGTTTGTCTGGGCTGACGAATGCGACGAATAAGGTAACTTATTAAATTTGGGTGTTACAACCCTTTTTTTGTGCATACTATATATGCAACTCATTCATATCGTTTTATTTTTGATTAGTTTTGTAGTAGGATGTTTTTTTATTTACATATCCCCTGTAGAACATAAAACGGTATTTGTCTATCCAACTCCTAAAAATGTAAAAAAAATTCAATACAAAGATAATGCAAACCAATGTTTTAATTTTTCTGCCAAATTAGTAAATTGTAATCACCATGACGTAAAAAATATACCAGTACAATAAAATCTAGACACATACTATGTTTAAAAACTTTATTCGAACACCTTATGGAAAAATTGTCATTTCTTTAATATTAGGCTTTGGTCTTTCTACTTTATTTAGAAAATCTTGTAGTGATAAAAAATGTATTGTATTCAAATCACCACCTTTAGATAAAATTAAAGACCAAGTATATAAATACGATGAAAAATGTTATCTTTTCGAACAACATCATTCTACATGTAGACCCAATAAAAAAACAGTGATGTTTGCGTAAAATAAATCAAAAGAAGGTATATAGTATAAATATGAGCACTCCTATCTCAGAACTACCGTATAATACATCAACCAACAAAGTAACTGAACTTCCTGCACGAGACATCCCTCGTGAAACCATATCACATACTACAGATGCTCAAGTCACGCCTACTTATATTCCTCCGAAACAACAAGAATATATTGAAGAACAGCCTGTTCACTATCAACCACCTACTCAAAGTAAAATGGATAGATTGATGGAAGAATTTAAATTGCCTATTTTATTAGCCGTTCTTTATTTTATTTTTCAAATGCCTGCTATACAATCTTTTATTATCCGTGTTTTTCCCTCGATTGCTCATGCAGGGGAACTAACTACTTTGGGTGTAATTGTAAAAAGTATATTCTTTGGACTTTCTTATCATGTAACCATGTTTTTTATGGATTATTTGAACCAGCCTTAATTTTTTTCGTATGTCTGTTATTGTACAATACATTACGTATCAGCTTCATATTTTTAACATCTCCAACTCTATTTTTATAAGCACGATTACGAAAAAAAACAAATTTTTTATCAATGTCAGATGGTTTTATATTTTTGCGAACAATAAAATATAACGCACATTTATAATAATAGGCAGATGGCATATAGGTTTGCATGAATAACCCAATAGCAACATCATCAACTATATCATAATTTATTTTTGATTTTTGTTTTATCATAGAAGAGGCAACGTCATACGACATCATAATACTTGTCCCCGATGCAAACATAGTTCCCGAATAGTTTTGGTCTTTAATTCCAGATTTTTTGTCTATCCAATGTAAAGTTAATATACTACCACCTGTATATAGATTTGTTTTACGTAACGTTGAACAATAGGCAAATAAAGCAGGAATATTGATAACGGTTGACATATTGGTTCGAATCATGTAATCAAAAGTTAGATGTTTGACTGCATACTCAATAGCTTCTATTGTTTTATAGGTAATATTTATATAGGTATCTTTTCCTTTTACATAAATAAAATCACCTTCTACTTCAACTGGATTAGATTGTTCTCTAAAATCAATAAAATACGTGGTTACATTTGGAAACTTGTGTAAATAAGAACGCTGTATACTCAACATTTCATCGTATTGTTTACTTTGAGAATAAATAGATAAAATCAATAATTTCATAATATATTATTATATTTTAATAGGTACCCATTTTTTCATCATATCATTCCATTTACAATACATTTTAATTCGCTTTGGTTCAACTATTTCTTCTTCATCACTATCTTCAATTGAATCTAATGTAATTTCTTTTTTGAACAATTTATTCAACATTACACTTCTTTTATAAGTATCCACGTGTGCAATCGAATGAAATACGGTGTCTGTGTATACTTCATATATGTCACGTACATCAGTAGAATGTATCCAAAATGGTTTTAACACGGTTTGGTCAACATAATTAATAATTTTATGGTCAACCATAATTTTAATACAAAATATTTTGTAGGATGCTTCTATATTTTCAATACGAAAAGAAGTAACCGGCATAAAAAACATACATTGACTATTTGACATTTTTTC
>Ga0078894_10000597_pt1 | contig 25447 bp, 42 predicted proteins | sample LauGreSu1BDMLBSD_2_FD_67506 | JGI IMG/M metagenome (GOLD analysis project Ga0078894, IMG submission 67506) | Freshwater lake microbial communities from Lake Michigan, USA - Su13.BD.MLB.SD (version 4) (version 4) | ecosystem: Environmental > Aquatic > Freshwater > Lake | place: Lake Michigan... | reverse complement strand
CGCAAGAGTGGAAACGGATGGGACGAGTGCGAGACCTTGGTCTACGGTGAATGGGTCAAGATGTCCGTGATGCGTGAGATTCGTGTGTAAGATTCATGCGTGAATCTTTTTCCTTAAAATTGAATCTTCCTTTTTTTACCCTCCGATTAAAAAACTTACCGGGATTGGATGAACTTTTCGAAAATACCTTCTGATTTGTTCCCGTGTATCATGTCCTTTGTTGAACGAGACGACTGGCGTACCTGTCGGAAACACGAGGCGGATTGTATTGCGGAGATGAACCGGTGGGCCAGTCGGGTCTTGGACGACGATGCGCTAGACTGGTATCCTGGTATCAAAAAAGAGTTCCCCATTCTATTCAGCCAGTCTGCGTTGAATACCTTTTTCGAATGGACCTTGTTTGGACGGTGGTATCTCATTCTGTTGACTCGAGACAATGAATACTGGTATGACTCTCGGCAATATCCTGTTGAGCGAGGGTCAAACGAATATCGTGAATGGTATCGACAGGAGTTTCATTGGGCTCAAAACAGCTGGCGGGGGATTTACTCTCGCTAAGAGGTTCGACCAAAGAACCTAGGACCCTTTTTGCGTTTCAGCAAAAAACATTATTCTAGATGAAAGTTCGCATAATGTTTTAGTTCTGACGCTTGAACCAGTTCTCCGTCGACCGCAATCTTACATTCTCTCCAACCATTCACGTGTTTGCCCGAGTGTGCGTACGCAAACGAACTCAGAGACAGGTACACTACTCCGTTGTATAAAATGCCTTGGTATTTCTCGGTGTATTGTCCTATCCATGTACCTTGGTCGCAACTGTGGTATACCAGTTGTCCATCACACATCAGGTCTGACAATTTCAGGTTCATCATACCTCACTCCATCCTTATGTCTCGACGTCAATTTTAATCCAAAGAAAAAAGAGTTGCCTCTTCCAAACATCGCGTTTGTCTTACTCCTTCTTCTCCTCCTTCTTCAACAGCTTTGCCTCCTCCTCCTCACTCATGAGGCCCGGAGCGTTGACGGTCTTCTTGCTGGTGTTCTTGCGAATCTTCCAGTAGTAACGCTGTCCCGTCTTCCGGTTGGAAGCGCCTGTGTAGAAAATCACCTCGCCATTCTGCTCGAGTCGCTGAAAGAACTCCACCGTGCGCTCGTTCCCTTCCTTTTCGAGGAAGTGAATAAACATCACTTGGAATTGTTCACCCTTGCTGTCAGTGGTAATTCGTACGTCTATCGTGTCCACAAACTCGCCGTCGAAGCCTTGGTTCAGCGCATCGCGAACCTCAACCTCGGTGTAGTGAACGGAAACACGTGGGATACAGATGGAAAACATGGTTAGTGCTTATATACTGCTTTCTTCTTCTTAAGTTTTTGAATCAATTTTATGGAAACTGGATAATGGATAAAATTGAACTTTTACTGAATTTACCTGAAAACGTACAGAATGATATGAAAAACACGATTACGTTTAACGATACTTCGGTCTCGCTCGACACGGGAATGGTCCAAACTCGCACGGTGAAAGAACCCGAGCTGGTTTGGAGCCGGCTCAAGCTCATGGGGATTGAGTCCCTTAAACCCTTTCAAGCGAGGCGGATGTTCGAGTATGGAACTTGTGAGGATAAAGAGATTACGTTGACTTATGATGAAACCAGTGTCACCCTTGACACTTCTGTGGGCGACTTCACGCGTATTGTCTCCAATCCCAAGTTTGTCTGGTCCCGTCTGCGGGCTTTAGGCGTGGAATCCTTGCCGACCCAAAAAGCCAAGCGCCTCTTTGACCGCGGTTCGTCTTTCTACAATACGCGTGAAAAACTTTCGCTCGTGTTGACAGAAGGACAAACCGTTCGTCATGTCATCAAAGAATCCATTTGGGAAGCTGTCTATCAAGGCGGGGTCCTTGTTTGGAACAAACGGATGTATGCTTCGCTCCATGCCTTTGTCTCCGGTCACTATCGTGCGGTCCATCCCACACGTACGAGTGGCAATGCGTGGCAAATATGCGAGACAAATGTCGATGGAAAGTGGGTCAATCTCCGTGACCATTATTTCTATGGCTAAGCCTGTGACCAAAGCCTGTGACCAAGCCTGCGACCAAACATATGATTTTCGATAGGTTCTATGATAAAAATTGATTCTTTTTTTATCCACTATACATAAGTGTGCGAAATAAAATGGAGTGGGTATATTTGGAAGGCATAGAGCGAGTGAAAGTTTCTTATAAAGTTTGGAGACAAACTTGTCGGGATTTGCGACGGGCTCGAAAGGAATGTGCGCCCAAACAGACCCGAAAGTTTTTGAAAGAAGATATTCAAGAGGAATTTGATGAGTTGGTCGATGCGATTCTTTGTCTCAAGCCAAATGAGTTAGAAGAAATGTTGCGGACTGTCACCAGTGACCGATTGTTTCATCTCATTCAACTCTATAAAAATTGATGTTTCCTCTTTCTTGTTAAAAAGAGATACAGGATGAACTTCATGAAGAACTTTGTCGCTAAGCTCACAAAATACGAGGTCAAGATGGCTCGCAAGACCGAGCGGGTCGCCAAGAAACGTGTTCGAGACAAACAGATGCGCATCGACAGGAACCTCAAAGTGTTATGGTCTGAGTGATTTAAACACTTCCTTTTTATTCTATCAATGAATCGCGTTGAACAGTACAAAGCCATTCATGGAGAAGCCTTGGACCTCTTTATTCGAAAGAACGCGGATTATGGAGATGCCTTTGCCACCTTTGGTACCATTGGGGTGCTTGTTCGGATTCAAGACAAATTGAATCGGGCCATTAGTCTGGACAAAAATAAAATCTCTTTGGTGGATGAATCCATTCGAGACACTCTATTGGACCTTCACAATTATGCCGCCATGGCTCTCATGCTTCATGGGGAAGGCCATTAAGGTCTTCGTGACTTACGCGTCCTTTTTAGCTTTCCTCCTTTCACTTGTGCGCATAGCCTTTGTAACGTCTGAAATTTAACTGTTGCTTCGGATTGACATCCCTTGTTTCTATCTGGGTGAAATATCAAGCTTTGTTTCAAATAATCTTTCTTATCATTACATGGTCTGGGTTCTTTACCGTGAGAAGGACAAACATCTATTGGCTTTGGATGCCTCGAATGGTTTGAATGCCTCGAATTTCGTCTTGAATTGCGTCTCGAATTGTGGTTTGAATGTCTTGAGTGATGACTGGAATGATGGTTTGAATGTCTTGAGTGGTGGCTTGGAACAGAGTGATGGTTTGGAGGTCTAAACGGGGTTCCTGGGTTCATGGGGGCAAATGCTGGGGTCAGACTAAACCCTCTTGGAGCGGTCTGTTGAAAATATCCTTGTCCAAACGGATATGCCGGAGCGCCAAATGCCGGTCTCCCGGAGGCCGGGTCAAACGCTTGAACATATGGCTGGGACGGAGCGCTAACTGGGACGGGATTTGGTGTCAGGCTGAATTTCTGGCCTGGGCCAAGTACTGGGTTATACACACTTTCTCGGGGTTGTGGGGTCAGACTAAAGGCCATATATATACATCCAGATTTTATAAACACTCGCATCCCACTACGGAACACGAATAGAGAGGGATTTGATAATAGTTTCCACAGTCTAGACACACGCGACTTTGTATCGGACGCGGTAATAACCATGTTTTTAAAGACAAATGACTTAACGGTAAATGTCGAGTAAGTATTTCAATCCTTGAAATCGATTGAACCACTTCCTTCCATCGCCTTTTCCATGGGTCGTATAGATAGCTCAATATAGTCACTTGGACCTCTCTCGGCAGTTCCATTAAAATTGACTTTCATCTTTTTTCACAAAAATGAACTACCATGGAACGAGATGTTTCCCAACCAGATTCGTTTTGGCAAAGATATTGCGAATGCTTTTGGCAACCCGAAGATTCGCAGTATCTTGGCGGTGGCGATGACTCAGTCTGGCAAAACTGGCTCTATGCTCAGTGTTATCGAGCATGTCGAACACGACCACGTATTCCTGATTACGGGACTTTCCTCGGTCGAATGGATGGACCAAACCAAATCCAGATTTCCAGAGAAATATAGGGACCATATCTTTCATCGCAACCAGCTTCCTACCTTTGTGAAAAAAGTCAAAAACTTATCCAATGTTCTCATCATCATTGATGAAAATCAGGTCGCCTTCAAGAAAGGACAGACCATTCACAAGTCCTTTGTCGAGGCTGGGATTATCGACCTCGAAGCGCGTAACATCCGTATCGTACACTTTACGGCTACGCCTTCCAACACCGAAGATTTCGTGACGCATGAGTTCTCGCAAGTGGTTCTCATGAAACCCGATTCCTCTTATGTCTCCGCCTTTCAATTGCTTAAGGACAATCGTATTCTTGACTACAAGGACCTGTGTGGGGTGGACAAGGCTCGGGCAGACATCAAACAAAGGATTCAGAAACACGCGGAGCTCATTAAGGAGCATGAGGACCATCTCAAGAGTCACAAGTCTCTCCAGCGCAACACCAGCGCTATTCTCAAGCGACAACTCGCCATTCAGAAGAAGACCTCCTCCAACATCGACAAGTTACTGTTACGCATTGAGAAGACGCAGGACATCCTCAAGAAGTCTGAATACATGCTCGAGAAGCTTGTCTTGGCCAGTGACCTTGACCAGGTCAATCTTCTCATTCGTCAGAACCAGAGCGTCCTTGACCAGCTTCAGGTTTCGCTTAAGGAATCTGAACAGATTAAAGCTCAGTCTACGCTTCGCTTGGCAGAAGCCAAGAATGCTCTTCTTGAATCCGACCGCATTCTCAAGAAGCTCGAGGAAGAAAAGACATTGTCCGAGGACGACCAACTTCGAATTGTGGGTGGAGACAAAGCGCTCGTCTTTGACCATATTCGAGAAATCCTTCCTCACATGGGGAACGTGCCTAAGTACCATATCATTCGCACCTCTCACTCCTATTACCACACCCTTACGGTTCTCCATTTCAAGAGAGTGTTTAAGAACGCTGACTTTCTCTCGGATGTTGACATGGACGAACTCTTGGCCAAGGCGCCACTCAAGCACACCTTCCTCTTCATCAAAGAGAAGCTACGTTGTGCCAAGACGTTAAACAAAGACCATTTGGGGGTTCTATATGAACGCATTACAGATAAGCCACAGATGGATACCATTATCCAAGGTCTGGTGGGCCGTCTCACCGGTTACCACAAAAATAAGAATTCTGTTGTCTTTTCCAATCCTGGATTGGTCAAAGAATATAAGAAACACTGGGATGAACAGTTTAAACAGCACAAGACTACAATTCCTAAGGTTATGTTAGGGACGGCCATTTAAACCCTTACGGGTTTGGAATTTAACTCCGTGAGGAGTTGGATATAGTCTGTCACCCATGATTCCTTTTTTCACACCTCTATCACGCTACATTCTCGAGACAAACCGATGCCCCAGAAATGAGTCGGATTTTCCAGAAATCAGTCGGAAAATCTGACCCCTATTTTACGCATGATTCACGCATAAGTATTTGACAGGTGAATCACATAAGTATTTGACAGGTGAATCACGCATAAGTATTTGACAGGTGAATCACATAAGTATTTGACAGGTGAATCACGCATGATTCGCATAAGTATTTGACACACGATAATCACATAAGTATTTCACAGGTGAATCACGCATGATTCGTATAAGTATTTGACGGCATAATCGCATAAGTATTTCACACGTGAATCGCGCATCATTCGCATCTGTTTTCACGCATCTTTATTCGATGAGAAAACCATCTTTTTACCTTTCTCTCTTTTATGGAGTTACCGAAGGATGTCCTTTTACTCATACGCCAATACTCGAAACCGCTCACACGACCCGATTGGAGATGGTGTAAATGGGAAGAATCTTATTGTATCCATCAGACTAATCTTGAATCCTTGACACGATTCAAGTATATGGTGCCAGACGGATTGTACAAATTATTATCCAAATGGACCTTGTATGGGCGTTTACGAATTATGAAATTCATTTGTGAACAGGTATACGACCATGATTGGTATGTCGACCGGTTTGAACTCTATTTGAACTAAAATTGATTCACCGTCGTCTAGTTCGCTTTTGTTTACGACCTCCCATAATACTACATTCTTGTCCATGACATCTTCGGGTCGTATTCTTTTTAAACTTATGATAATTCGGCTTGTCAAAATGACGAAGCAGTTCGGTGACTGTTTCTATCCCTTTTCTTGTTAACTCCTTTTTAAACGATGGGTCGACGAGGGAAGCTTGAAGGATGCTTGAACGCATATCTCGACGACGCGCTTCCTTGGTCGACAGGTGAGACACTAACTTTACATACAAATTACCATACAAATTTTGTTCCACCTCATTCACGTTTTTTTCCTTTACCGCCAACCGCATCCAAGTGTCACTTCTTTCCAAACGAAAAACACAAGAAAATCACTTATTACACCGGTTCGCGTGAGTGCCGACGCCGAGACCTAGACCTAGACCGAGACCGAGGTGGTGAGGGCCAAGTAACATTAGTCGTTTGGCGGTTTAATTCAGCTTGTCTTTGGCGTTCTAATTCATCTTCCCTTTGGATTCTTGATTGGTGTTCCGATTCAACTCGTGCTTGTATTCTTAATTGAGCTTGGCGGTCCTCTCTTTCTCGCCGAATTCTAGCCATCTCTTCTCGGTATTCCTGTTCAATGTATGGGTCATGATCATCTGGGTCTATCATCTCAGCAACAAATTTGGCTATAATTTTGTTTAGTGTATAGATGAAACTCTTAGGTTTACGATGTTCATCAAAGGCTCCAACCTCTCGTAAACGAGCGACATCACGGATATATACAGGATGATCCAATAGGTCTCGCCATGCTATATATTGAGCTTCGTAATTGCGTATGTCCTCTCTCGATAGAGGTCCACTACTTGCTTTTTGGTATAATTTCTCATTAAGTGCCTTAAATTCGTTTGTCTTAGTCTCAAATGCTTCGTAGGTTTCTGGTCTAAGAATGACTACCATCTCTTTTGAGAGCTTATCAAGGAGTACCTTAGCGATGTCCTTGAAACGTTCTACGTTTCGACCATAGACTCCTCCAACTTTACGCGTCTTTTGTCTACGAGTTTTGCGAGTTCTGCGTTTGCCTAAAGATTTCATATATATAATAGGAGGATTAAATTGTTCGTTCCATTTAAATAGGATTGCCGAAGACGTTAAACAGGGATTTTTATTCGATGGGTGTACCATCTTTTTACCTTTCTCTCTTTTATGGAGTTACCGGAGGACGTGCTTTCGCTCATTCGTGAATACTCGAAACCGCGCACCCGACCGGATTGGAGATGGTGTAAATGGGAAGAAGCTTACTGTATTCATAAGAGTAATCTGGAATCCTTGACACGATTCAAATATATAACACCATCCGGATTATACAAATTATTATCCAAATGGACCTTGTATGGTCGTATACGAATTATGAAATTCATATGCGACCAGGAATCAGACTCAGCCGACGATTGGTACGAGGCACATTTTGAACTCTATTTGAACTAAAATTGATACTCCTGTCTTTCTGTTTTGGTTCTCAAACCATGGAACTTCCTGTGGATGTCTTGCGACTCATTCGAGAGTTCTCTCAACCTGTCACACGTCCGGATTGGCGATGGTGTAAATCAGAAGAAGCCTATTCGATTCGTGTTGTAAACATAGATATCCTGTTTTGGTTCTACGACTTGTTTCATGATTCGCCCAGACTATCGTTGATTCTATACGAATGGACCTTGTTTGGTCGAAAACACCTTAAGAAAAGAATTCAGTTAGGTCGTGTATGGCATCCAGATATATTGGAGTTACACGATACGGATTGGTATGAACATCAATTTCGAGCTTACTGGCAAAATTGAAGGTTACTTCTTTTTGTTCATGAGAGGAAAGATGAGTCAGGCAATGGTGTTTGCGAACGAGGACCTCAAGCGACATATTTTCAGTTTCGGTTCTCCCGACCATCGACGACATATGCGCAACCTTTGCAAAGAGCTGACTTATACAGATGTTTCCCGATATTGGAAAGAGTTGCTGATTCCTATCCCTTATCAGTGGTTTAAAGACTCCATAAAAGACGATTCCTGTGAAACTATACTGGATGAAGTGAAATGGTTCTATCGTCTAAACCGATGTATGTGTTGTAGTCGACACAGTCATCATAAACCTGCCATTCTATATGACCCTCCCTATGGACTACTCCTGTTGGAGGGAGAGGAGAGACGCGTACCAGAAGACAAAAATCTACACGATTGTAACTGTCATTGTAGAAGAATGATGAGGTTTGCGTTAAGACACTTCCATGCTACTCGAAACCTCTAGGACGGTTTTTTCCTTGAAGGACGCATACCCCGAGAAAGACAGTAGAAAACATAGTGGCAATTCCTCTAACAATTGGACAATATTTTCTTCTGATAAGGTACCCTCGTTCATTCGATGGTGTAACTCATTCCACAGGTTCACTCCTTCCAGGTCTACTCGTTCAAACATTTCCGTCTTATATCCGATTGACTTCACGATATCATTGTTCATACAATCTAGATAGTTGTCTTCCATCGCGGCAGCAATCCTCTTGTACGATGAAATACATTGCTCAATGACCACTTTACGGTCGACATCGTCTTCGCAAAACACATCATGTTTCGATACATAACTTCGTAAATGCGACTGGAAAGTCATATAGGTAAAAGGGTAAATAAAATTGAAGGTTCTTCCTCAAATGTTCTCCATCTTAGAGGAATCCTAGAAGTGATGGATTCCAAATTGGAGCAATTGCCCGTTGAGTTGGTGAGACAAATCCGTGGTTACGTCTATCGATTTGACTGGCGTACGTGTAAGAAACATGAAGCCTCGATCGTTGCTTCCTTATTCCAAGATTTCCATGCGGCTCTCTGGTTTAAATACTGGGTTTTGTTCAAAGAGGATGTCACCTTTGAATTGACCTTGTTTGGTCTATTCTATCTTTTCCGTCTGCCAATCAACTCTCACTTCGCACTAGGAAGACCGCCCTTGATTCCACCTAACGAAACCCGTTACAGGGAAGATTATACCGGATGGTATAAACATCTGATTCAGTGGATTAATGGCTAAAATTGATTCCTTTTTATTTCATGGTTTCCGGCAAACATCATGTCAGACATCATTCACTTCTTCTCTGGAAAGAAAGCGTATCGGTCGCTCAGTAACTTCTGGGAACAAGAGGTTGTTGTCGATGGACGTACTTATGAAAGCGGTGAACATGCGTTTCACGGAGAGAAATACACTCGCCTCGCTGAAGGATGTGAACCAGAACGAATGAAACAATTGTTGGACTATGGACAAACGTTCCTAAACCCCTCGCCTTACACAACAGGTGCGCTCGCGAAGAGGGCCGGAGGAAAGAAGGGGCTTCGGTTGACTCCAGAAGAGTTGTCTCGATGGTATGGTCTGAGTCTAGAGGTTCAACGTTCGATTTGTCTATGGAAACGAGACCATGACGAAGAAGTTCGGGAGGATTTACGCAAGAGTGGTACCCAACTCCTTGTTCATCCTGCTCTACGTTGTAGTGAAGAAAAGGTGAAAGAACGTATCTGGGAAGGAAAAGGTGTCGTCGTAGATGGTCAAACGGTTATACTCGGACAAAACCGTCTGGGTAACCTCTGGATGGAGATTCGTTCAAATTAAAGTTCCGTCTGCGTCTTGGGTCCTTCAAGCAACGGCTTGACTAGAGCATTTCCTTGGTTATATAGCAATAGTTTGATTTCTTCTTTGATTTGGTTGAGGCATTCGTCTTTTTCTTTGTTGTTCAAATACTTGACAAATTTCTCTTTCAAGATAGGGTCAGGATTGGATTCTAACCAATCTTCGAGCATCATCTCTTTTTCTTCGTATAACCGGTCGAGTTCATCCACTTTGTTGGCAAGATTCCAATTGACTCCGTCATACACCATCAAATACTTATCCTTCATGTTCGAAATGTAAATGTTCATGTTCTCTGGTTTTGCCGGATTAAAATGGACCTTCTCAATGAGATGTTTGACGCAGTGATTCACTTTCTTGTAACAGTTTCGATAATCCTCATTTGTAAGATGAGATACATCTGTATTTCGATAAGACAATAGACTAACATGAATTGTATTGTTGTTAAAGGACCCATTGATTTCTAGTTTACCCATGAGCTTTTCGATTTGCTTTTCTTGTGCATTTAACTTCTTTTGAAAGACATATTGTTGTTGTTCTACTTGTTTCTGTACTTTCTTTCTCTCTTCTCTCTCTGTTTCTAATTGTAAGTTCAGGAGTCGAACCAACTCTTTCAGGTCTTCGTCTTTGTTTTTCATACACGTGTATTTGATATGTTTAGAGAGAGAAGATTTATGCTTGAATTGCTGAAGACAGTATTTACATTCAAGTACTTTTGGGCTAACTTCGGCTAACTTTGGACTAACTTCGGCTAACTTCGGACTAACTTCGGCTAACTTTTTAGTACTTTTTTGTATTTCGATAGTACTTTCACTTTTATGACTCAATATGGGTTGTGTTACTGATTGTATTTTTTCTTTTCTTTTGTGTTTATCCGTACGTAAGTGCTTACGATAATTGGATTGGTTTGTTGTCAAATAGTCGCACGACTTACATATAAACTCCATATATAGAGTACTTATAGTATTTTTATATATTTTTAAAAAAGTACTTTGTATTCATTGATAATATTTGAATGTTGTAAGGTAACAAAAAATGTACTGTAAAAGTACTTATTTCTTACCATACATATATTGGTTAGGGCTAACTTTTTTTTGTATTTTTTGCGGGAGAGAGATTCAATGAAAAAAGTTTTGAAATAGTTTTCAAGAAAATCGTACACTACTTTTTATGCATGAATCCTGGAAACTCCGATTTCGTTAAAGGATGTTCCAACATTTGATTCACTACCTCAGGCCATGAATTACATTTGTTCAGCTTAATCAATGTAATCGATTCATCCAACAAAGATACAGGTTCTTCTTGAATTGTATCAAATAAGAGTATCTTGTAGTTCGTTCTGTATGTACCAATCAGTTTAGCTATCTTTGATACGTATATATATACATCCTTGATAACCAGTTTATCGTCAACCGTATAATTCCCACTTTCTAAGGACGACGGAGAGCTATATAGGAAATACAAGCATTCTGACGAATTCAATAGGATGTCTTTTAATCGTTCAAACCGTCGTATGTATTTATGAACTGTCTCTGTCGTATGTTCATCGTGTGGAAATATCACATGGTATTTCGTATTCAACAAAGCAAACCCATCATCACACGTGTAATAATGTTCGAGTCCCTTCAGATTTGCTCTTTTTTCACAACAGAAAAAATGATGTTTCACCAATTCTTCGACATCCATATTCTTTTCAAGTAATAACACCAACATTTCAAACACAAAGGATGGAGTAGAAAACATCCAATCAAAAGGCAGGGTATGTGTGTTTTCAAACCTCTTTTTGAAGGTTGCGCCTGTACATTGGATTCCTATGGGAATAATCATATATACTAGATAAGATAGGATTATGAACCATAAGAACGAAAAGAACATTCAACGTTCCTTGACAAGGGTATTCCCCTTGTTATACAGCATCAGTTTGATTTCTTCCTTGATGTGATTGAGACACTCATCTTTCTCTTTGTTGTCCAGATACTTCAGAAACTTTTCTTTCAAAATAGGGTCCGGATTCGATTCTAGCCATTCTTCAAGCATCATCTCTTTTTCCTCGTACAACCTATCCAGTTCATCCACCTTGTTTGCCAAGTTCCAGTTAACACCGTCATAGACCATCAAATACTTGTCTTTCATGTTCGAGATATAAATGTTCATGTTCTCCGGTTTTGATGGGTTAAAGTGTACCTTTTCAATCAGATGCTTGACACAGTGATTCACCTTTTTGTAACAGCTTCGGTAATCTTCTGTTGTAAGATGGGACACATCTGTATCTCGATACGCAAGCAATGTATAGTTATTAATCGTATTGTTGTTAAACGACCCGTATATTTCTAACTTACCCATGAGCTTTTCGATTTGTCTTGATTGGGTTTCAATCTGTTTGTCTTTGGTTTGTAACTGTAAGTTCAAGAGACGGACAAGCTCTTTCAAGTCTTCGTCCTTGTTTTTTGTACATGTATATTTAATATGTTTAGATAGTGAAGATTTATGCTTGAATTGCTGAAGACAGTATTTACATTCAAGTATTTTTGGGCTAACTTCGGCTAACTTTGGGCTAACTTCGGCTAACTTTGGGCTAACTTCGGCTAACTTCATTCCTTCCATATCAGTGTCGTTGATATCAATAGTGTTCGCATCTGTTTGGGTATTGTTTCCAAGTTTTAAAGAATGTTTTTGTGAATTCAAGTGTTTCTGATAATTCGCCTTAATATACGTCTGGTAATGACAACACTCACATGAATAATTCATACTATATTTATGCAAATATTATAATTTTTATATCATTATTTATACAAAAAGTATAAATCGAAATCACACACTCATTCTAGTTTCTTATGGGTTATACTTTTTGTATAAATCCACACTTATAAATTTATACTTTTTGTATAAAAGCTAACTAATTCTTTAAAGTTGCGGGAGAGAGATTCCATGAAAAAGTTTTGAAAATATTTTTCCAAAATAGTTTTCAAAAAAAAGTCAGTGGTTTAAAAGTTCTTTGTTTCACGGACCTTTTGGATACATTTTTGTTCACCCAGTCGGCTCTGAAATGTTCCAGTGGATGATTGTAATGTATGTTTAAGGCATCGAATAAATCATTCCGAACAAAAAACATGTTTCCTGTATGTAAGACAAAGGTATACCCCTTTTCAATACCCAGAAGAAAGGTAGGTTTAAATCCTGTACCCTGATACCTGACTGAATCATGGATATATTCGCCATGGTCTGTATGTACAGATGAATTGATTTCGATGATGACGATTTTTGGTCGATAGGTTTGCACACTTTTCCATACATGGTAATCATAAGAATCTATGTCAATAGAAAGGACATCAAAATCGATAGGTATAGGCGTACGTGCCAACAAATTATCCAAGGATTGAGGTGTATCCTTGTAATCCACAAACGCCTGAATAGGATGGATAGTATTGTATTTTTCAGCTGTTTTCAAAAGGTCTTGATATTTAAGAGGGTCTCCCTCGATAAAGACTGCCTGAAACCCTTTTTCTACCAATCGAAATGTATTCGATAAATGAATACCATCCCATGCACCAAATTCACATACCCAGCCAGTCGAGATATTTAAACGTTTCAATAACTCCTCCAGGATACCGTCTTCTCCATTTTGCGAATAGACATCCTTTTTGTAGGTATGATAAAAATGGTTTGTATACAATGCGCACATAGTATCGCACGAGATAAAGAGAATACTTTTCTAACGAATGAAAAAGCTTATTCCATCTCTACAAAATATCCCCATTCCTCTTCTTCGGGCTCTATACGAAAGACCACGAAAGTGAATGGACACAGTGCGAACCACAGTTTTTCCAACATGGTCTATTTTATATGAATTTCTTTTTCTTTGTCTCTATTCAATTTTATCCATCTTAATAAAGAATTTTTCCTACTACGGTTTGAGCCGTATATAGAAAATCATTCACATAATCGGTAAAGGATGAGACTAGAATAAAGAACGCGGAGAATACAATAATCTCTCTATCTAACGCAGTAAAGGTAGTCCGATGATTGAAATAAGGATTAAATCGATAGAGCAAAAACAAGGCCATGAGCACTTGTAACACAAAGTTAAAGGTATTAAAGATAGGCGGTTTTGACTTGAAAAACCCCACAATGAACAATAGGATAAACAGAGTGTAAACATATCCAATCATCTTTAAGGCAAACAAAGAGTAACGTTCACCCATGTAATGTATAGAGATATAAGAATTGATGGATATGTCCCACCATTTCGTCGCGTATATTTGCCAAATCCGCCTCAAGTTTCATAGCTGTAAGTATTTTAACCACGCTCTTTAAATACGTTTTGAATTTGGCCTGGGTAAAATGCGACACCTGAATCTTCGCATCAAACGGAGTCAATCGTGTTTGTGACGAAATTTCAACGAACGAGTCGACTAAAGGATGAAGTGCCTCATACAGTTGACCCGTGGCTTTGTGTGCGGCAAACGATTTGGTATTCCAATGAACGAGTTGAACATTGTTGAGTAACTGTAAAAAAAAGAGGACGACTTGTTTCATTATATAAAATTGACAGAAGAAGTTATGCCAAAGATTTGCTAAACAAAAAGATGGACTCCTTCCGAAATCTCTACAACGAAACCCATATCTTCCCTACAGAACAAGACTTCCTACATCAGGCGAACAATGTGGACTGGATGTATCTTGTTCTATACTGGCTGAAGAAAGAACATCTGTATGAACTGTTTCTGGAAGAAGAAATGGACTACCAGACCATGACCTTGATGAATGAGTACGATCTTCGATATTTCCATTTAGATAGGTGCGAACCTCTCCTGAGATGGCTAGTCACACTAGGTTAAGGTGAACCTTTATCCTTCGATTATACCGAATGAAGATAAAAACAGAAAATGGATTCGCAACCGTGGATACTTTTTTATGATATGTTCCCAATAGATACGGCTGAATACAAAAAGGAAAAGGAAAATAAAAAGAACAGACCGTAAAAGACCTAAATGATTTTTTGTATCTCCTCCTCGTATTCAGACAAATCTACTTTGGGTACATCCAGTGTCTCGCCCTGTGGATGGTACGCATTGACGACAAGAGGATAGGGCCAGTGACTGGTGGTGCGTCTCTTTTCAAAATAACGTTGTCTCGTTCGAGACATTTCAGGTGTATTCGACGGATGATGCTTGGGTAAAAAACAAACATATTGAACCAACCTCTCTTCTGGCAATGTCCCATATTGGTTCTGATGAAACGTTCGAGAGTCCCACAAGACCATGTCTCCCGCGTTCACAGTTAAGACCTTTCGGCAACACTGAATCTTTCTCAAGTAGTCTTCATCAATGACACGCCAATGACGACTACCCGTAAACCCCTTGAGATTCATGTAATGTTCATGTAACAGATGAGACCGTTCATACACGACAAACGACCGTTCTACATTGGAAGTCAGAGAGACAAGTCCCTGAATACAATGTAGACCTTTGGCTGACGCGGCTTGGTCTGTATGAGTCCAATGAATATCCCCTTTTACCCAGTCTTTCGGAATCCAACAAGTCCCATCAAACCCACTCACCAAGTCGTCTGTATACCACAAGTCCTTGAACACTTGTTGAACCTCGGGACAAGTCCTGATATACCAAGCATGTTTTTGATGACCAATTTCACCAAATTTCATGAGTCCTTGAAACGATTCACGCGCATGATAAGACTCAACCTGAGGTACAGTCCGAAGCCAATCAAAAAAGAGTGAACGCGCCTTCTCCACCTTTTCGAGAGACAATACATTGGGTACGATGACATATCCCTTCTCCTGAAGTTCCTCCATAGAGTAATTAAGAACATAGGATTATATCCTTTTCTATTTTATTCTCGATATTCTAGGATTTCATAGAGTCTGAACCATGCATCTCTCTGTAGCCAGTGAGCATTCCCATAATGGTGAATGAATAGGTCTGGCTCTAATATATTTTCAGGGTCTAATTTTATAGGTAGGTGATGGAGGTCAAACCAATCGTTGTTGTATTTCGCAATCATACTAGGAGAGGTTGGACGATGTCGAAATACCTCACGGAAGATACTTTTTGTAAGACCAGCTCTCACGACATAATCGTGGAGTACGCTAGGGGGTACAGAACGAATATAATTAAACGTAAACAATAGAATAATCGCCCGACAAGCATTCTTATAATATTCACTTTCTTTTCGGTCTGGAAACATATAAAAAGAAGTGGGGTCTGTATCGATAAGAACAACCTCTCCGTTCAACACACCAAGATTATCCGGTTTCATGTCTAAATAAACCCATCCTTGGTCCACTAAATAATCAGATATTTGAATCATCTTATGAAAGAGCGCTTCGTTTTTTACAACCGGTTCACAAAAGTCCTTCCAATATCTAAATCGGTTGGTCGGATGATATAGCCCATCCGGTATACTATATACCCTAGGTATCAAACCAGGAAATACCTGATACAGGAGATTTGAAAAATGATATTCGCCTATCTGACTTGCTTTCTTCTCTTCCAACTGGGCTTGTCTGATTTCGTCGGTCACCGCAGTTTTATCGAATATCTGACTATTGAGAGAGTTCACCACAACTCGTTTTGCGTCTGGCTTATCTAACCAGACCATTTTACTTGTACCTATACCTAAGATTCTAGGGTCCCTAGGATTCAATTGGGTTGGAGCATCCACTTTCACCATCGGTAACGTCGGCCAGCTTTGGGCGTTTAAACGAAAGGGTTTATTTACGGGGCGATTTTCCCTCGCAGGTTGATTCGCCTTCGAAGAGTTAGGAAGATTGTTTTCATTTTTCAAACTATTCTCTTGATTTATTCGTGTTCGATTGTTCCTATTTCTAACAGCACTCTTTGTAGAACGTTTGCTTTTGTTATTTCGTGGCATATACTAATGCGTGATATTATATGAGAAGAGTCAAAAGGAATATATTTTTATATAAACGAAACGTGTATACTATACACGATGGAGATTATTCATAAATTGCCTGCATCGATTGTGTTACGTATTATTCCCTATACGTATCACTGCCAGGATGGCAAGTTATTGAAAGATATAGAAAATTACAAGGAGACTCGCGATACTTTGATGGGATTGTATAGTTCTTATTGGTTTGAAGAATATTCCGATTGGTTAGTCAATGATATTTTATCGTATGCGAATAATTACAAAGCAAGTATGTATGGTTATGTCTATAAAATATATACCATTTTGAATCGACTCTTTCAGTTGAATACCCTAGAACGCATACATGTGTATCTTAACCGGTTGAAGCAAACACCAAATACGAGACAATTCAACACCCTATTGGGTATGTTCAATGTTCAAGAAAGAAACGACTTTGTGATGGAATGTGAGAAGCATCTCCTTTAAACCATTTTTTTCGTAAAATATTAGGTAAATTTCATCCATTTTACTCGACGATGAAATTTATCTACAATTTAAATATAGACACACTATATGAAGAATAAAACTAAAAAGGGAGGGGAACCAAGTAACGGTGTTACAAGCGTCAACCCAGAAATATCTGAACACATAGGTGAAGAAACAGAACTTTCCCGAAATAAAGGTATCAACCCAGAAATATCTGAACACATAGGTGAAGAAACAGAACTTTCCCAAAATAAAAGTATCAACACAGAAATATCTGAACCCGTAGGTGAAGAAACCGCAGAACAGATAACACCACAATCAGTCCCAGTGCTTACAAATAGAAACACCCCGTATGATGAATATATAAAACGAGTAAAAGAACACACAAAAAACGCATATAAAAGAGAGTACAAGATAGAGATTAAAAACAACAATCAAAACGTGCGTATTCCAGTAATGATTAAGGGCCTTAAAAAGATAGGTATTACTGGTAGTTATGACTTTATGGGCAAAGCCCATATATTAGATCAATATGGTTTTGATAGTGATGGTACTAGTGCAACGAAGAGAGCAACCGGTATTAAGTCTGATAAACAAGGTTCGTCTATCCTTGAATTCATTATAACAAGGGATAAAAAAATGGGATTGTTCAAAGACGTTAAATCTGGAGTCACCATACAAAGTATGATAAGTCAATTCCAGTCTATTTATCCAGATGTAAAACATATATTATTGTTATGTTGTACCCGAGACACAGCTGCTTTATTACACGCACTTCTACAATATCCTAGATATTGGATATATAGAGATTCTCGTAACAGTACATTATATTTTCTATGCTTTGATACACAAATTAAGTATGATGAAGATACAAAGAGTTTATATTTAAACAAAGAAGACCTAGATATTTCAACAACGGTAGTTAATAAGGCAATTAGAGGGTATACCCTATTGGGCTACTCTGATATAGTTGATGGTCACTACGGGCCTTTATCAGATATTGCGAATCACTCTCGAGATATAGGCAGTGATATGTTAAGATCTTACCGCATAATAGATGGAGACGCTTATATGGATAAACCTAAAAAGACAGGCGGTGCTAAGGCAACTTCTCGCTCAAAGCGTTCAAGAGTCGCAAAAACTGTCCGTAAATCGCTTCGTCGTAGACCGAAACGTAAATCAGACAAAGCTTCTGGAACTGGACGATTTCGTCGCGGTAAGGCGTAACATCTTCCACGTTCTCCAAGACATATTCCATATAGCTATAATCCAATTGCGTTTTATCATAAACCGTCGTACATGCGTTTGCCTCCTCACGAAGCTGAGCCAGGCGGTCCATTACTCTACTATCTACTTTTTATTTAAATGAAAAAACATTCTTATCCTTATACCAAAGCTAAGATGACCGCATAACCAAACATGGCACAGGTAAACCCAAACACCACGAAGTAGATGAAAGTAAACGCATAGTTTGGAGTCTCGCGTTCCATGTAGTAATCCACCAAAGCTCGACGTGCCTTTTTAGAATTCTTCTCGTATACTTGGTCTCGTTCACGTTTTTTGTCTCGGTTCATAACCCTTTATGAATGGGCTACTTCCCTTTCAACCCGTGTCAATTTTATTTGTGATTCCCTATAAAATTGACTCATATCCATCCCTGACCCTATCCATAGAAAGATGGCATCTAGAGTATTTGCCAGCACAGACCTGGTACGTCTGATTTATTCATTTGGTGACCCAAATCACCGCAAGTTTACCCACGAACTAAAGTGGGAACTAAAGCCATGGCCTGAAGTCTTGATTGGCCGATTTACAGAGCGACGACTTATTCTCGGCCTTCCATCATATGGTATTCGAGCATATCTTCATGAATATTCCACCCAACAAATCGAACAGATGCTTTCCGCTTATAGACGATGTTATTGTTGCGGAAGGCACAACACCGACAAACCCATGCGATGCCTTAACCTAGTGACCATCCCTAGCCCATGTGTATTTGAATCTCATCCGGGGGATTGTATGTGTACCTGTCGACACCTTTCAAGAGTTTGTATACAGGTCCTTCAAAGTCGTTACCAATAAGTATTTAATCACGAATAAGTATTTAAAAGAGGAATCATAAATAAGAAAGGATAAAGCTATCTTTTTTATCTATTTTTTATCTTTATTTGGCCAAACGTCATAATCAGTTTGTGCCCTCCTTGACAAACTCCTGGCGCTCTACCTGACACATGAGCTGTCCATTGTCCATCGGAGCACGAATATTCGACAACTTGGACTTTCCATCCGACATAGCCGTCACCTCACCGCGGATAAACTCGCCACGCTTTAGATACTTGTATCCGTCCACCTTTAGGTCGGTATGATGGCAGAATACCTCCTCGTCTTTCTCCGAGGTGGCAAAGCCATAGCCCTTCTTCTTGTTGAACCACTTCACTTGATACATCTTACTATAGACTATGCGGTATCTTTATATTCCTTTTTTATTAATCAACACCTACCCATATAGGTAAACATCCACACATGATAGTTTCGGGAACGTGGGTATTGGAATAAGCATACCCATGACATTCTGTACAAAAGATACAAGAGAAGATGTTAATGTGTTGAGAGATATAATACGTGTCCTTGTCAAAGACCCGAATGTTCCAATTCTCTACTTTGTAATAAAAATAATCATATAGAGGGCTATGATTCCAATACAGACGTTCGCATAGGCCAAGATGTTTGATGAGCTTCCTCTTACGTTTTCGTTGGAGATGTTCTATTTTGGGATAATACACAAAACTACGAACCAACTGTTGTAATTCAGTAGGCAATTTCAATTGACAAATTGCGGTCATTCTATACTAATATAAGGAGTATTTATATAAGGATGAATGTATTTTTATTTCACCGAGATTTACGTCTCTATGACAATCTGGCCTTGATAGAATTGGCCAAGCATGGACCCGTCACGTGTATCTTTGTGTTTACCCCACAGCAAATTAAACCCCAACAGAATGCCTTTTATTCACCCAGGGCGTTCCAGTTCATGTGTGAATCGCTGGACCAGCTTCGACAAGACCTACGTGAGAAAGGGAGTGACTTGTATACTTTTTATGGAGACACGATGGCCATTCTGAAAACGCTGGATATAAAACGCCTAGCCTTCAATCTAGACTACACGCCTTATGCTCGGAGAAGAGCGGACGAGATAGTAGACTATTGTCTCCAGAAAAACATCGACTGTATTACCGCGGAGGATTATCTATTGGCTCCGATGGGCACCTTTTTGAAGCCCGACAAAACACCGTATGTGGTCTATACCTCCTTCAAGAATATCGCCCTGAAACACACTATAGCCAGGCCTCAACCAGCCAAACTCGACTTTTCCACGATGAAACATACGAACTACATCCCTACTTATCATTCTCAGCACCAAATCAAGGGCGGTCGCACCGAGGCCTTGAAACGGCTCAACTTTACCTATCAACACGACATGTTTACCCCAACTACCGGACTCTCAGCCTATCTCAAGTTTGGTTGTCTCAGCATTCGCGAAGCGTATTGGGCAAACTCGAACGCTGAGTATCGTCAGCAACTCGTATGGAGAGAGTTCTTTTATTACATCACGTGTTACTTTCCAAAGGTGCTCGATACACGGTCCAACTTTAAAGCCGACCTCCATTGGAATCACGACAAACAAGCATTTGACAAATGGTGCAAAGGCGAAACTGGATTCCCCATCGTCGACGCAGCGATGAGGCAACTGAATCAGACCGGCTACATGCATAACCGTGGCAGACTGATTACGGCCAATTTCCTGACTCGCCTCTTGGGCATTGACTGGCGCCTCGGTGAACAGTACTATGCGACACACCTCATTGACTATGACCCCTCTATCAACAATGGAAATTGGCAGTGGGTTGCCGGGACAGGCGTCGACCGCGCACCTTACAGTCAACGTATTTTCAATCCATGGATACAAAGCGCAAAGTTTGACCCTCATGCAACCTATATCAAAGAGTGGATACCCGAACTCAAAGACGTCGACCCCAAACACCTTCACCAGTGGGATAAGTATTTTAACGAGAAACATCCAAAGCCCATCATCGATTACAAAGAAGCCCGTGAAAAAAGGCTAACCGGGTATCGTTAAGGACCTACCGACACATGGGGACAAATAACAGAAACAAGGGCCGGCACCGAAGACATGGTCTAGCCTAGACTCGGATTCCGTTTGAATCGAGATGAGTCTCTGTAGTTCAACCAGATAACTCAAGTAAGGACCAGGACATTCGCCCCTGTGAAATCGTTTCAAGGCTATCGTAGCCTCCTTGTAAGACAGGAAGGCTGACAAGACCTGTTCGGCATCCGAAGAACAGAGTTTGTCTCGCAACACATGCCAATGTTCATGGGATTCAAAGCCAAGCTCAGTCAATCCCTGACGATATTCTTTGTAGAAGCGCATACGTGGCCGAGAAAGGTCACGAATCAGACGCAGTACATCGTCTGGAAGTTCCATGGTAAGATATATTCAACCCTAGGTTAATTCTCGAGTCAATTTTATTCGAGTATTCTCGTTTTCCCAAAATCCAGGGTTTTATTTTCACCCGGATAGCCAATCGGATTACACAAGCACGGTATCCCCAAAATCGTTGTCTCAGACGGCGTATGGGTATGTCCATAGAACCATGCCTTGATATTGGACCGAAACAGGTCGAGGTCACTCGCAAACCATTGATGATACGGTCGCATCGTAGAGGTCAAATACCTTTCATGTATCAACGACCGCGAAGGTAGGTGATGGGTAATCACGATACAATTCTCCTGGTTCAAGGTGTCCAAGAACTCCACACAGGTGTGATGAAGACGGTTGTATTCCTCCACATCTAATCCCGGAATACGGAAGACGTCGTTTATCTTGAAGGTAGGGTCGGTGACCTGACTCCACAAGGTGGTTCCCACAAAACAATATCCCTCGTAGATTTCCCAGGTGTTATCCAAGAACGTGATGTTATGAAATTTCTCAAAATACGATTTCATAAAATCGCGCGTTTCATCCATGGGTCTACCATAATACTCGTGATTACCCGCAATCACAAACGTCTTCTTGAAACTTCGGCTGATAAACTCCATGAAGAGGTCATAATTCAAATGCGTTGGGCACCCAATGTCTCCGGCAAGAATACATATCTCACCAGGCCCAGGCGGAATCTCTTGAAACAAACAATCCATCACTTTTGTTCCTTGAACCCGAATCATTTCCAGATGTAAATCCGAGAAATAGCGAATCGTAATCATCCGAATAGAATATACAAGTTGTCTTTAATCACTCGCAATTTTATGATTCCATTAAGTATTTGAATAAAAAGGATATCACAAATTCATATCACAAATTCATAGCACAAATCCGTAAATAGGCCTATAATATTCAGGGTTTAACTGATGGGCAAAGAACGGAATGAAACTCTCACGAACAAACCACATCAGCCTATCATAATTCTGCCGGAAACGCACATATCCGACGAGTAGATTCAAGATAGACATCTTAGAATTCATTCACGGGCTGACATTCCATCAATTTTATTCCTTTATTCTTTTGTCATCGTATCCTTGTCCTTGTCCTTGTCTTTGCCTATAAGTTCTGCCAGAACGACAAGGTTCGGGTCACCCTGTTCAAATCGATGCCCCAGGACTTTGACCTTGATTTTTTGCCCAGGTTTATAGTCCTCCATGAAGACATTTGGATTGTGTTCTCGCGTGACATACACCACAATAGGGTTTTGTTTTTCACGCACCGTGGCTCGAATGCCAATTTTATTTACCTGTCGCACGAGACACTCGACCTCCATACCCTCGTATGGAAAACAAACATCCACCAAATACAGGATTTGATATTCAATCGTAGTCCCGTGTAATCGTCCAGCCGTATAGGAGAACACTTTACTCGACCCAGGTCGGACAAACCCTTCTTTCCAACACTTACCCTCCACGTGTTCTGAAGCATGGGCTAGAAAGTATGCGTCCATGTTTTTCCCTGCCTGATGAAAGGGAACCGACAACCCCACGTTTAAAATACTTGGCACATACAGTCCATTGTCTTGAATCGTTTCGAGAACAGGCTTGTTTTCGGCAAGTTCTGGTTCCACAGATTCGGTTTGTATGCTGGGCAACAATTGAGTGGTTGGTAAAACCGTAAGGTCATATTGAACCTTGAAGGGATAAATGTTTCGAGGACCCTTCTTGGGTTCCGGTGTAAACATAGACAATTCGGTTTTGGTAGGCACGGGATTGGGTTTATCCAGGCGGTATGAGGTGACGAATTCCTCATACGAAAAAGGCGACACTTGTATAGAGTATTGGGGTATCTGTTCGACTCCATTTTCTTTGTAATGGTTCAAGTCCTCCAATATATTCTCATATTTCATTTGATTTTTCTCGTTGCCTTTCGCTTGTTCGTGGTCTGCCAGAATGTATTTTCCTTTGGTCGGACGATACATCGTAATGTTCTCGGCAGCCAATCGGTTATACAGCGCGTCATCCTCCCCTCCCCATCCAAAAAAGGTATTGGGGAACCCATTGATGGTTTTGTAATCTTCTTCCGTGAACCCTTCGACTCCTCCCAAGAACTCCGGGTACGTGTATTTGTACCCGAGAGAAGGTGACGCGAAGTGAACGGAATCGTCTAAAAACTGGAAATATTGAGGGAACAATTCTTCGTCCGGATAAGAGTCCACGTCATGAAAGATGTAACGGTCATAGTGTTGTTTTTCCGCCAAATAAAACCCGATATTGAGCAATAAACCTCGATTGAATTTCTCGGAGTTGTTTTGGTCGATGACATAGACATCCAACACATGACTTCCCAGATTGAACGCATCTAGACGATTCATGAGTTCTTTTAGATGGTCTACCCGATTTCGGTGAGGAATAATCAGAGCTACTCGCGCCGGTCTAGGTTTGGGGTCGGCGGAAGGCAACTTCTCGAACCGTAACCGTTTCCGAGTTTGCTTGTACTCTTGAAAGGACTGTTCCACCGTCTGTCCAGAGAACGTGGAAAATATCATGGAGAAATAGTTGTCCATGAAATCCCGAGACAACATGGCTCGCGCCAAATGCTGAGCGCGTTCTGAGATGTCCTTACACTTTCGTGGATTCTTCATACACCATTCCATTTTGAGTTTCAGGTTGGACAAGTCCGGTTCAATCGCAATGTAATGTTCATTCTCTACCAAATATTGCTCGGCCCATGAGGTGTATTCACTCATCACGCGCAACACGACGGAACCAGTCGTCATTGTATACAACAGACGGTAAGCGTTCACGTTTCCATCCACATGAAGAATAAACTGATATTGGCTTTGTTCCGCCATCTTCAAAAACTTATCCGTGGGCGCGAGCCCTGTATTCAACATCCCTAGGCCATGGACTGGGTCAAATTTCACGGACATCGTATCGATGGTCTTGCCCTTGCCTGAAATACCGACATCCAATAGGCCCGCAAAATCCGCAGTCTGAGACATCTTGAGTAGTTTGATGCGCATATTGGTGTCCTCGGTATAGCCACAGCCTGTCGGACCTCCACGAAAGACCGCTTTGACAATGCCTTTCTGGTCCCAGTCGGTGACAAAGCCTTCGTAAATGTCTTGTCCTTCTTTCGCATAGACCCAATCGAGTTCATCGTAATTTGGAATGGGAATATCGATATATCCTTTTTGTCCCGACATGGACAAGATAGGAATCATGGCAGGAGGATGGGGGAGCCTCTGTTTAAAGACCATGTGAAAGGGATAGGTCTCGTCTTTTCGAACAATGAGGGCATCTGTCAAGTTCAAGATAAAAACACCATCAGGTAAATGTAACTTGGAAAAGACCGTTAAATACTCGTTGGATTCAAGGTCCACCGGTTCCCGAACCTTTTCTTTCACGACACACTGCATGATGCGCACTGGATGCATCTTCTGGATACGTACTCGTTGACTGTCGGTTAAATGCGGATTATCTTTGAGTTTTTGAAAGGCATTGCTGAGTGCCTTTTTATAGACAGGCTGTAACGGAGGCATCAACTTAAAAAGGATAGGTGCCCCTTCTACAATCGCCAACAAGTAGCACTGGTGAGAAATCGCAAAGATATATTTTAATGTATCCATACAAGCTTTTTCATGGATTTTCCAAAGTTTGGATTTGGCTTCTTCCGGTACTTTTATTGGTATACCATCGACTTCTTTCGAATAAGGGACAGCACTTGGTTTTATTCGTGAGAGTAGAGGCTTTATCTCTTGAACAACGTCCTCTAATGTAGAAAATGTTTTAATCATGGGTTATACTAGGAAAATAAAAATTTATCGGAGAAAGACCTCTTTTACCATAGAGACCCAATGAACTGTCTCGTCTTCTTCTACAT
>Ga0078894_10000596_pt1 | contig 25447 bp, 47 predicted proteins | sample LauGreSu1BDMLBSD_2_FD_67506 | JGI IMG/M metagenome (GOLD analysis project Ga0078894, IMG submission 67506) | Freshwater lake microbial communities from Lake Michigan, USA - Su13.BD.MLB.SD (version 4) (version 4) | ecosystem: Environmental > Aquatic > Freshwater > Lake | place: Lake Michigan... | reverse complement strand
CAGATGGGTAGACGAACACAATCGTTTTGTGACTCTTTATCAACATTATCTTTCTCATCCAGAGCATTATGTCACACTAGAGTATCGGGATGAAATGGCAGCCAAACCAGCAAACGAGACAGAAGAAAACAATTAACTTGCTGCTTAATACTTTATGAACAAAAAAGAACCAGACCTACTACTAAAAAAAGACAAAAACACAAAGATGTATGACGTGATCGACCTCAAGCATTGCGGACCTGCAGACAGAGGAAAATCGTTTCAAACGCTAGAAGATGCAATATCATATTGCTATAGCTTTAAGAATATCATATTCCGACAAATGTGTTTGCTGACTATTAAAACAGAAAAGGTTGCTGCTTAATACTTTATGAACATAACATATTGCCAATTCGAGAACACAGTGAAGGACCTTAGGCAAGTCCTGGAGACATTACGGAACACTACGTCGATGAATGACTTACTAGAGGAAAGCTCAACGTATGAGCGAGCAGCTATTAAAGACCTTCCTTATGTTTGCAAAGACATTCTAGCTCACTATGAGTACTTTAGGATGCATGAGACACACGAATACTTTAATAAGAATATTGAATGATACATGAGCCTTTATATTGATGAAGAACTGAGTCTGCAAGAGCGATATGATAAGCTCAACGAGGACCACCAGAGACTTTTGGCTGAGTACTATCGGGACTCTGTAGACTTTCACAAGCAGATTATACAGCTGAAGGATGAGCTGGCAGAAGCAAAGCTAGCGCTACAGAACCAAACTTTAATTGAAAGAAAGTGATCTTCTATATTGACTTGTCCAACGTTTGGTCTTAATATTATCTCATGATTATTAAAACAGCAAAGAAGAAAAAAGCAGCAAAGGGCAAAGGGTTCAAGATTAAAGCAATGCCTTTGAGCGAAGAACAGATAACATTGTTTGTCAGTCATTATAAACAATTTAAAACATTTCCTGGTTCAAAAATCCCTTGTACTATTACTGGGAAGTTGACTACTTGTGTGGGGCCTTGGATGCTTAAGAAGATTAAAGAGTTTGGTTCAGCAGAGTCTCTATTGCGTAATTATAAGTGCAGGGGTGCTATTAAAGATCAAAGGATTAAAGCTTTGCCTCAGAAGGTTAAACGAGTTCGCAAAACAAAAGAAGTTGTTGAGAAAGAACATGGTAAGTATAATATACCTCCTATGGACAGCTTTGTAAAACCCTCACCGTACGATCCCGCAAAAGAATCTGAGTCAATTTGCTTGAGACCTGATATCTTTCTTTCTAATGACAGGCATTGTGATGGATGTCATCACTTCAAAGTTTGTCGCAATAGACTCAAGACTCTTCCGAAGCATGTTTCATTTGACGGAACTAACTTCGTGTACGATGAAGGTTATAAGACAAAGAAAAAGAAATGAATTTTAAAAATATAAAAAGAATTTTAATAATTCCCACTTTATTGATTTTATCTCTTTTCGTTTGGGGTATGTGGTTTATAATAGATGGAGCTACATGGCTTATGGGATGCATAGAGCGGTTGGGAGATAAGCTTTTTGGATGGGCTGAAAAATAATAGTTGATTTGCTTGTGATTGTTTAGAAGATTTATTGTAAATGAAGATTCAAAAAGCCTCTATAGATGTCTCCCTAATGAACTACTTCGAGGAGGCGCACTATGCTCTAGTAATGGCTGCGAAAGTTGCTCATTTAGAAAATCATTCACAAGCTCGGAATATCTCTAAGCTAATTGATGCATTAGAAAAGATCGGTCTGAAAGTTTGTGACAAGATATCTTTAAAGGGAGCAAAAACTGTATAAATTCAACAGAATTTGTTTAGAAATTATAAAAAAACAATTATGAAGCAAAATCAATTTTTTTGTGAAATCATTCAAAAGAGTGACCCTGTTATTAAATTTCAAATGATAACTGCTACTAAATTAAAGGATGCTATTGACATTCTAAACAAAAAGTACACAAATATTAAAGAGATGATAATCAAGGATATGCTTACTGGGACTCGTCACACAAACAAGTTTTAATTAAAATGGAAGAAGACTTTTTCGTAGAAACCGCTCCTTGTGTTCACATTGGAGCAGGGGAATGGATCTCTACAGATAAAGTTGAATTTGTGGATATTTCAGAAGATTTTCAAGGCATTGATTTAATGACCTTTATATATAAAGGTCAAGAAATGCAATCTCGGATCACTATACGGCCAGTTTAATTTTATACACTATTATATCAGGAATAGCGTTTTATTAAAAAGTATAAGGCGTTGCGTCTTCTCCACTAATGGAAGATTCTTCGTTTGTATGCCACAACAATACCTCTCCTATAGTAGTCATAACTCTTTTTTCTAAAACAATTTCTCCTCTATGTATTCTTAAATGGCAGTTGCTACATATATTGGCTAAATTACTGTGGCGGTTTGGCTTGTTAATGTTTCTGCCTTCAATGTGATGTTGTACTAAAAATGTTTGCTCTTGACATATTTCACAAGTATATTTTCCTGTTGCGTTTAGTTGTCTTCTGAGCTTTCTGTACACGTTTTTATTTACTCTAATAAAATGCATTTTAAAGTCGGAACTAAATTTGATTGCCTTATTTAAAAAATTTTTGGATAAATATCCAATATGCGCAAATTTGATGATTACGTTAAACAAATTCTTTTTGAGATGGCTGCGTCTTTAAAGGATTTGGGCTCCGTTTCACAAACACTAGCTGATATTAAATCAAAAAATCTTCCTCATCATTATCAAAAACCATTGGTTGCTATAGCAAGCGACAGCGATCGAAATGAAATGATCGACAAAATTATTGCTAAGGTATTTGGTTCTGAAATGTTTAATCCTAATATTAATACTAAAAAAGAACTTCAAGACGCTTTAGAGAAAGCTGTAGCTGAAGTTTCCAAAGAAGCTGGGTCTAAGTTTGTTCGGCCAGTAATAGGTGTCTCTGCAAATTATCTTGGGCGTTGGTTGGGAACCAACATTAATGTTGAGTATTCAAAATCTGGAGCTGGAGAATTAGAGACTAAAGGGGTTTCTGCAACAAAAGCCAAAGAAATTTTAAATAATACTTTAACGCCTACTGAAAAAGAAAAAAAAGAGATCGTTAATCATCAGAAAGAAGAAAACGAATTAGAGGTGTCAGGCGCGCGAGAAGCTGAAAAATTTAGCAACCCATTGAATGGAGAATATGCATTTGATGAAGAAGCTTATAAGAAGTTTAAAGAAGCTATAGAAAAAGCCAATAGAAGAAATGCTAGGTATAACATTCCTTCTGTAGAAATAGAAGAACTCGGAGAAGAATTTGTAGATGTTAAAGAAAGAAAAGCTGGAGAACGGTTCTTTAATGATATTCTACATTATGACCTACCAGCAAAAAAGATTCGCAAGGTTAAATTTAAGTTGGCAGTACCTGAGCTAAAGATGCAAGGTGGTTGGGAATTTATCGGCAGAGTGGATCACGAGGCAATTGGTAATTTAATTGTTAGCGTTCCCGGAACCGAGCATGGAGTAGACCTTCATAAAATGTTTGGTAATTCAGAGCCTTCATATTGTGATCATTGCAATACAACAAGAAAGAGAACTTCAACGTTTGTTTTGAAAAACTCAGAAAGTAAAATTAAGCGTGTTGGTCGTCAATGTCTTAAAGATTATCTTCCAGGGGGAGAGAAAGGAGTATCTGAAGTTGTTAGTTATGCTCAATATCTTTCGGACATTGCTGAGAGATTAAGAAATTGGGAGTCTAAATCTGGTGGAGGAGAAGACTACGAGGAAGGAATGGGAGGAGGACTGCGATCTGTTGAACACTTTCAAGCTAAAGGAATTATTGCAATGACGATTGCTATTATTAAAGCGAAGGGGTACATGTCCAAGTCTCAGGCAAACAAATACGCAGAACAAGGGGAAGGTGTTCAGTCGACTGCAGATGTTATTGACATGATGTATAACGACAGAGACGCTTCAAAGAAAGATCCGAAAATTAATGAAATATTTGCTGATCTCAAAAAGAACGAGGAAACGTATGCTGAAAAAGCTAAAGAGATTGTTGATTGGGCAGAAACATATCTCAACAAACAATTGGAAGATTCTTACAATAAAATGAGAGAGTACTATCAAAATCTTTCAACTATTATTAAAGGTATTAAAACGTCTTCGGACGCTTACATTCCTAAAAAGTATCTCGGGTATCTTGTTTCGATTGTACCTCTTTACAACAAGTATATAGACTCAGAGAAGACTGATGCTCGCATAAAAGAACAAGGAGAGAAAGTTAGTAAATACGTTGGGTATATCGGCATGCCGATCGGAGAACTCAATGCTGCAGACAAAAGAAAGATCAAAGAGCACAATAAAAATTTTCCAAGCGCACCAATAAACTTAGATGAGTTTCCTTTTGACGGACCGATAGAAGTTACCATCAATAGCGCGAGAACATTTCAGCGTCAATCTTATTCTTATTATGATTCTGGAGTGTCTTATATGTATTCAATGACAGACGATGCAGGTAATGTTTATGTATATTTTGCTTCCAACGAGTTGGGATTAAATGAAGGAGAAAGAGTAAAGATCGTTAAGGCTTCGGTCAAGAATCACAAAGATTATACCACAAAGACTGGCAAGACGATTAAGCAGACGTATCTTACGAGAGTTAAATTTGAATAGATATTTTTTTGGCAGTTGTATTTAGAAAATTCCTTCTAATTCCGGCAATTTGGTTTTAAGTTGAGAATAGTCTTGTTTTATGAAATAATTTTCGTATACTTCTGGTTTTTTGGCTTTGCAGGTTTTATATGTTTCGGTAGGAATTACTATATAAAACCAATCGTCAGTGACATGTTTTGCACTATCTTGATAAAATTTTTGCAATTCTGGTTTTGTTGTAAACGTTATTGGTTTCCAGTATTGAATTGGCCCCATTTTCTCTTCGAATAGTTCCAAAGTTTCAAACTGAATTTGTTTCGTAAACAAATACGTAGCTTCATTTGGTTGTTTAGTCAGCTTCCAAACTTTAATAGGAAATATATCATTACATATTAAAGTATTTGGTTTAATTGGACTCACTAAAGAAAAATGAGAAGCTACCGATTTGTATTTGTTCATATTACAGCACTTCTTCTAATTCTGGAATTTTATTTCTTAGTAGTTGAAATTTAAGTTGTTCCGCTCTCCACTTATACCAAACGCTTTGTGTCTTGATTCCTGTAATTTTCATTGAGTCGTTGTAGCATTTTTCTAAGGTTCTTATAAAAATTAACATTAAGGCGTCTTTCAGTTTTTGTTTATCTGTTATTTCTACGGTGTTTACAACATTACCGTTAAGATCTTTAAAAATAATTAAAGGTGTTTCTTTCGCTGACTTGCATTTTACTTCTATTCTATCCATAACGTGATATGTGATCATATCACTGTACATTATATTAATATCATCTTCTTGATCACTCATATCAATCTTGTCAAAAAAACATGGAATGTTTTCTGCCCATAACATTTGATCGAAATTAGAAAACGTTTTTAGATTTTTGAATTTTAACGCATACGTTTTTAGTTGATTTTGTTTGTATACAATAAAATGAGATAGTATTTGTGATATTTTAACAAAGTACTTTTTCTCTTTGTCTAACAACATAAATCGTTGGGAGATCATTTGCTCGTAAACAAGTTCAAGTTGTTTTTGGTCGGATGATTTCATTTTAAAATACTCCTCGTAATTCGGGTAATTTATTTACAAGTTTTTTATACGCAAGTTTTTCTTTTCTCCATTCGTACCACACTTTTACTGTTTCATTATGATACATGCCGTTTGGATCAGCATAGCTATTATAGACGAAAAACAACAAGCTTATAATTGAATTTTCCATCATCTCAAACACCTTTTTTTTATTTTTGTAAGGTACTTTTACATCTTTATTATTAATTTTGTTCATCCAATCGTCGATTGTTTTAAAGCAAACATTTTCAGGTTGATCTTGCCCTTCGATGGCGACTAAATAGCAGTACAGTACAACTAAAATTGATTGTTCGAATACAAAAGCGATTGCACGTCTTTGCTCTTGAGTTATATTAGTGAAAGCTGAACCGAAATTTATATCGTTTGTGAATTTTGAATGAACTATATTATCGAGGCGTTCTGATCCGTAGAAGCGAGTATGAGGAGATATGTTTTTGTATATGTTGTTTGTAATATTATTGGCCAATTGTTTGATAAATTCTTTTTCTTCTTCCAACAATACGTTTTGGCTTATAATACTTTCGTACAACAACTCTAATGTTTTACGATCTTTGTCTTTCACTTTTATATTTATTGTGCAATAACTAAACCAAACAAGAACGAATTGTTAAAAGATTCCTTTTAACTCTGGAAGCTTTGTTTCGAGATTTTGAAACTTTCTGTTATCCATGTATTTTTGAAGTAATTTGTGATTAGGAAAATACGACGGAACTTTGTGTTTTTCGAATCTTTCAAACTCTCGGAAAAGCAAATTTGATATTTCTTCCATTAGTTTGTGTTTGACTGCTTGCTTTTCTTCATTAGTTTCGGGGATTTCTCTCCAGTGATTCATATATGCATTTACTGAACTGTCCTTTGCTGTTAGTACTTTAGATAAAATATGCTTAAAAAAATTAAACACGGCATCATTTTGTTCAGGATCTAAATTTGAAAACAAAGCGTTAAAAGTTTCATCTAATTCTGCAAAACTAATATATTTTCTTGGAGAGCCTAAAAGTCTCTGTAAAGATATATTTGTTGCGGTTTCTACGTATTCTGCTTCTTTTTTAGTTAATTTTGAGGTGTATAATAATTCCGGATCTCCAGCAATGCTTTCGTACAGAGTCTCTAAAACTTTTTGGTCTGTATCTTTCATACTTAAAATATTCCTTTAAGCTCTGGTACTTTTTTGTGAATGTATTGAAATTTTAATTTCTCTTTTCTCCACTCGTACCATTTGTGATGCCCCTCGTTATTTTTTTGTATAGGGTCTCCAGCCTTATATAAATATAAAATTGCATCTTCAATTGTGGTTTTTACCATTTCAAGTACTTGTTGTTTATTATCAAATGGAATTTTTATTTCTTTAATTACGCTATTCATCCAATTTTCTAATGATTGAAACCGAACGCTTTCGGGGGTTTTAATGCCGATTATTCTTACGAGATATTTGTATAAAATATCGAGAATTATTTCATTAAATACATAACAAATTGAATCGAGATGTTGTTCGGAAGTATTAGAAAACGCTTTAGCAAGAAAAGGTTTAGTTAACTTGCTGTTGAACAATACTCCGAGAAATTCAGAACCATAAAATTGATTTGGAGGAGCAAGTGCTTTGTAAAGACTATTTACAATGCGTTCAGACAATTTATCAACAATCAGCTGTTCTTCGTCAAGCAGACAGTCAGTGTTTTCTGCAATACTTTCATAAAGAATTTCTAATAGTTTTTGGTCTTTATTCATTAAAATATTCCTTCTAACTCTGGAAGTTTTTTTGTTAGTTTTTCTATGTTCATTTCGTCTTTATTTTTATAAAGTTTTACATCACAGTTTTTAAAAATTCTATCAAAAGCTGCTGTTAAAGTCCGCTCGTTTTTTGAGAGCAAGTGCTTCATCATAGAATACATTTGCGTTACATAAAACGGTACTGGTTTTTTTGATTTTATTTCTTTTTTGATACCAATATAAGACACGTTATATTGAAAATATTCTAGCGAGTCATCTGAAAGAATTTTTATTTCATCTAGGTTGGGGTCATCTAACGCTTCAACATATGAAATTAACAGTTCTTTATCTTTAGGAATAAGATTAGTAAAAGTTAATTTAAGAATTGAATGATCAGAATTTGAAGATTCAACTATATGTTGGTACAGTGATTCTAAGCTTTTTTGATCTTGGTTTTTCATAAGAATATTCCTTCTAGCTCCGGAAGTTTTTTTTCTAATTCTTTTATTTGTTGATAATATTTAAGATAATTTTTAGCTTCTTTATCTGTAAAGTAATTACTACATATTCTTCCGTTTACCTCTAAATCGCCTGGAAGATCTTCAACTTTGAATATTTTTGGACCGTGTTCCATAAACAAGTATCCTCGAATTTTTAATCCTCTTGGAAGTTTTTCTAAAAACCGAGCTCCAGCTAAGTATAAGTTGCCTTGAACGTTTAGATTATCAGGAAGAGTTCTGATATTAGAATGAGTTAAATCAATACCTCCTCCTATTTTTATGTCGTCAGGCAAAGTTGTTATGTTACTTCCAGACAAATTTAATGACCCATCAACTTGCAAATTTTTCGGAAGAGTTTTAATTGTAGAATTTCGCAAACGCAGTTTACCTCTAACTCTTAAGTCATCCGGAAGAGAAGTTACGTCTGGACCAATATCTAAATCTCCATGAGAACCGTTTTCAATGTATTTTTGTATTACATCTTCCATTGTTAAAATATTCCATTTAGTTCTGGTATTTTTTTTATTAGTTCATCAAAATTACTGCTTTTTTTAAATTGTATATCTTCAGCGGAAATATATTGTTGAATTTGAGAAGGAGACATTTGCCTCGAAATATTAGACAACAACAAATTGGATATTTTATCAAGGTCTTGCTCGTTTATATCATAAGCAACCAACACCGGACCATTTTCGTTGTCGTTAGTTATTTTATACTGCAAACCATAGCGTTTTAACAAAGCTTGATTTAATCCAGAATTAAAAATGTTTTCTAGCCAAATTTGAGCTAGCTGAGGAGCGGAAAGTATTGAAGGGCAGCTAAGTTGTAAGTCAAATCTTTTCATGTTAAAGTATATTTTGTAATTCGGGAAGTTTCTCTTTTAGTTTTTTATACTCGTCTTTAATGTAATAATCTACAAACAAATGTGGTTTTGGAGTCTGAGCAGTGCAGTTCAAAAAGTTTTTAGTTGGTTCTACAATATATGCTGTGTCAATGTATTGCAAACCATCTTTGTAATAGTGTCGAAGAGAATCGCCATTAACTAATAAAATATTTTTCCACAAAGATTTGAGACTTCCGTGCTTTTCCTCAAATTCTTCTAGTGTTGAGCAAGAATCCATTGAAATCCATTTACCGTAGTCATTAACCAACCAAACTCTATACTCGTTTGCTCTTTCTTGGTTTATCATACAAATTTTACTTCCAGAAGGCAATTGTAATATATGCTTAAAATGTAAATGTGCGTTTAAAAATTTCATAAGTTGCTGAGGTCAACCCTTTACAAGATGTCTTCAAGTTCAGGAAGTTTAGTCTTCAGTTTGCAGTATGTTAAATACTCTTGTGCATCCCCGTTCGTAAAATTTTGTGCAAGAATGTTTCCTGCTTTTAAATCGCAAGGGAGATCAGTTATGTGTATTTTCCATCCGTCGTTTAAATACAGTTGATCTATGATTTTTAACCCTCGAGGAAAAGGCTTAGCGTGATTAGCTCCATAAATATTAAAAGATCCTTTTACCGTTAAATTATTAGAGAGTTTCATGTGTCTAGCATTAATAAAAAGGTCTCCGTTTATTGTTAGGTTGGTTGGAAGTTGCTCAATTCCACAACCACGTAAGTCCATTCCTTCTCCAACTTTTATATCAACAGGCAACTGTTTTATTTTACCACAACCATAAAGATTTAAAAATCCTTTGACTTCTAAGCCATTAGGAAGAGATTGGAGACTCGAACAGCAGTTTAGGTTTAAATCTCCATTAATTGTTAGATTATCAGGAAGCTTTGTTAAATTAGAGCGATCCAAATTTAGATCGCCTTGGCTATGTTGATCTTCAATATACATACGAACTCTCCAATCCTCATATTCTGCTTTTTCAACAATAGGTTCTTGACTTTTCACTATTTTTATTTATAGTAACAGCATGCTTGTTAAAATGGAATATGAAGCTCTTACAACCGCTGAAATTGAACTAGCATTTAACAGAAAAGTTTATTTGGATACAGATTTTCCTTCGCCTTCAGATGCTTGTTTTATTGATTCGCTTCAACAACAAAAATATTTTCGTAAAAAACAAGACTGTGAAAAAAACAACATAAAATTAGAGTCACAAAACAGTTAAATACATTTATGTTGATTGCTTTACTTATTCATGCGTTTGTGACAATAATTTGTTTTGCAATAGGAATATGGGGAGCGATGTCAGATCACAAAAGCAGCTATAACTTTAAAAATAAATAACGTTAATAAATAAATTGCATGACTATAGGTCGTCACTCCTACTCTATATCTAATATACATAAACATTGGGAATCTCCAGGATGTCATCTACAAATAGGTAACTTTTGTTCTATTGCTAACAATATAAACGTGTATTTAGGTGGCAATCACAGAACAGATTGGGTAACAACCTATCCGTTTGGTCATTTACACAGAGAAATTTTTAATAAATTTGATGGTGCTGGCCATCCTGCATCTAATGGTGGTATTACAATAGGTAATGACGTGTGGATTGGCGACAATGTTGTAATTATGTCTGGAGTAAATATAGGTGATGGCTCAATAATTGCAAACAATAGTCACGTAGTTAAAGACTGTGAACCTTATAGCATAATTGGAGGCAACCCAGCCAAGTTAATAAAATACAGATTTACACCAAGTCAAATCGAAAAGTTATTAAAAATACAATGGTGGTTTTGGGATGACGCAAAAATAAATGATAATGTACATCTACTGTGCAATACTGATATAGATGTATTCATAAATACTCACATGCCTTGACTTCTAACCCATGAGACGTATTATATCTAAATGAATAGATATAATACATCAGCTGATACAAGCTACTCTACATGTCTTCCTCCAGAAGCTTATTTGCGGATTATCCGGAAATGCGGAACCGACGTAATGCCTAAGTTTAAGAGTACCGTTTATGTGCGAATCTAATATACAAAAGCCCTCCAAAGCAACATCAATGAATCGTAGGAAACTAACGTCTCCCTATTTTTCTATTAGAAAGGAAAAGGTTAAGTGGCCAACTATTCGTGGAGCATATATAACAAACCAAAATGTTCAAGCACTAAAAGATTTTGTAACAAAAAAAGGACGCTCTATTATTTTTTTAGACAGCACATATGATACTACCTTGAATCGGTACAAGGGTCTTCCTTCAGAAGAGCGAGCAATCTGTTGGGAATTTATGTGCAGAGAAAAAGGAACTAAAGGTGGAATTTTTATGTTGTGTTGGCTTGGTAACTTTCACAACGGATGTATTTTCCATTGCTCCCCTCAATTTCCTCAAATACAATGTTGGTATGAAAATATGGGGTTCGAAAAAACAAATTTGTTTTTCGAAAGGCAATCTTTTAAAATATACAAAGAAGTAGTGTCTATAGTTTACGAGAACAACACAATTCTTGATAAAGAAGTTAAAGAATTTATTGAAAACGGAATTCAACAGCTTTCTGTATAAACAAATGAGAGAGTTTTTTCTATATCTTGCTTGTTTTTTAATCGGAATGGTTGTTGTTATTATTGTAATTTCATCTATATAAATCAACACAATGAAGAAAAATTCTCCATATTCAGTAACCTTGTTTTTTAATCAAAAAAAATTTACAATTAATATTATTGTCGATCGTGTGGTAGAAGGCAGAGCACAATGTGATTTTGAAATATTTACAACCGAAAAAATGAGCGGTTGCGAATTTCAAAAACTAAAAAAATATTTAGAAAGCGAAGGATATGTAGATCAAGCATTCGAAATGTATAAGAACAAGCAAAATAATATCAATTAAAAGACCATCGACAAACTATTTTGTTGTTATATTTTTTTGTCATCGCTAACAACGATAAGTAATAAATTATGAACGCATTAAGAATATTTATTGCTTGTTTTTGTATAATAGTTGTAAGCTGTACGTCTGCTCCTCCTACAAAAATTCCAGAATGGGTAGGTAAAATGAAAAACGCTTGTTTGCCAGAAGCAATTGCCATGACTCAAGGTTTAAAGCGAGAAGGGATTCAAGCTAAAGTGTTATCAATTCACACGAAAGAATGGGGACATGCCACTTGTGTATACTTGTATCCTCCAGGATACAATAGGTTGTGGGTGTGGGATAGCCAATGGCAATCTATTCCTCTTAGAGCATGGTGGGACGACCCACATAATATAGCAAAAGCTTGGATGGCTTGGCGTTACGACGAAACTCCAATTACAAACGCTTATTTTCATTAAAAAATAACCTATGAAGTCTACAGATCAAAAATTGCTTGAGGAAGCATATGATAAGATAGTTTTAAACGAAAAAGGAATAAAGCCAGCTCTTGTTGCAGGAATTTTGGCGCTTGCTGGTCTGACAAACACGTCTGCTCAAAACCATGAAAACGTTGTGTGGGATTCTTCTTCAAACAAATATGTAAACAAAGCGGAGTATTTAAAATCAACAAAAACCGGCATTGAAGATCTAGATAAGACAAGCGAATTTATGTTTGATGATAAAATTGCAGAGGGCAGTCTAATCGATTATTTAGAGCAGCCTGCAAAATCAATGATGCCAGAAGAATGGCTGCAAAAAGCAGTTGTTAGTTTAAAGCACGAGTTTGATAAACAATTTAAACAAAACCCAGACTGGTTTAAAGTTGATGATGGATCCGATCCTTTTATTGCAGTATTAAACGGTGCAGCAGAGAGCATAGGAAAAGAATTAAGTGAAATAGCTAAAGATAAAAACAGTTTAGCGTATTCAATTCAAATTACTTACAATTTAACTCAAGGGAATGGAATAATTGCTAACTTATTTCAACAATTAAAAAACAAATCAAAACAACTTGAGTCGCATTCGTCAGACAGCACATTTTCGATATCACAATTAGACAAATACATTTCAGGACTAGATAAAGGGAGCGAAGCAACAGCCGGAAGCAACTGGACTCCGAGCAAAGGAATTCATTGGTTTTTAACTAATTTAAAATCTTTAAACGAGTACCAACGAGAAATTTATATTAATCAACTTGTAAAAAAAATACAAAACGCAAAACCAGATACGTTTGCTTATATGTTGAAGCAAACATATAGCGAACAACCCAACATGAAACAATATTTTAAGAATTATATAACTTCATTGAAGTCTATCTAATTTTTTTTTTGTAAACACAATGGACACGAACACGATGGATGGCTGGACTTTTGGTTTTAAAATGGAAGAAGAACGAAATAAAGCCAGCAAAAAATTACACGATTTACTTTCCGTTATTCATCAAGACCAAGGACAGTATACAGATTTATATGGTGTCGAAAAATCCCTTTCGGATGCAATTATAAAAGTTAAAAACATACAAACTACGCAATTTAAATTAAATAACATTGAGTAGTCGAGGTGGCTCCCTTAATAGTCGCGGCTGACCTCGAGCATCTGATGGAGCACAAACCATCTATACAGGGGGCGAAACGAATACTCAAGCTTTGTGTTTTAAGAAAAAATTGATTTTTTTATCAAATGCTCGATAATAAATTAATGAACAAATATAATTCCTCTTCTATATTGAGTTATTCCACGTGTCTTCCTCCAGAAGCTTATTTGCGTATTATTAAATCTTGTGGAACGGACACTCCACCAAAATTTAAAAGCACTGTTTATCCAATAAAACACAAACAAATAAAAACAAAAACCATTTTACAAAAGCAACTTAAAAAACAGATTTCTGGCCAATAAGCATTCTAATGAGTAAAGAAACAGTAAAACTGTTGTCTGGAGACTTAGTAAAAGGTTTATTGTTAAAAGCACAAACATTAAAAAAAACAATTAGTGTCCAAGAAGATGGAGGATTTTTGGTTAGAGATACCAAAACAAATGATGTGATTTTCAGAGGCATTAAAATAAGATCAGATTTATGGGGAATAACCTTTTCTATGAATGCTTCTAAATTGCTTGATTTAAGTTCGTAATTCTTAATTAAATTAATCGTGAAATCAAAAGATCAAATATTACTAGAAAAAGCCTACAATGCGGTGTCGAAAAAGCCTGCACTATTTAAAGACAAAAAAGACAACGCAATTCATCAAGGAGATAGAGTAGTATATAATTCAAAACAGTATGTCATTGTTGGAGCTAAATCAATTCTTGGAACCGGCATTAAGAAAGATCAAATTCAAATTGAAGCAGAAGACCAAAGTTTAATGTGGGTTAGTCCAAAACATGTATTAAAACTTACATAAGTTGTGTTGAAATTTTGTAAGTTTAAATTTAAATATAAAATATATGCATCCATCTGCCTATCAAAACGCGTCACGGTTTTATGAAAAATACTGCTTTTTAAATATAGAAAATAAAACAATATTAGACATAGGTTCGTATGACGTTAATGGCTCTTTACGTCCTATTTTTAATAGAGCAAAAAAATACATAGGACTAGATCAAGCAGAAGGTCCAAACGTTGACGTAGTTGGAAGTTCGCACGAAATGGTTTTTGAAGATAATATGTTTGACGTGGTTGTTTCTTCTTCCTGCTTTGAGCACGACGATATGTTTTGGCTTACATTTATAGAAATGTGTAGAGTTTGTAAACCAGGAGGGTACATTTATGCTTGTGCTCCAAGTGCTGGTTTTTATCACGGATTTCCTGGAGACAATTGGAGATTTTATATAGATAGTTGGTCAGCATTAGAGAAGTGGTCTACTCGCTGTAAGTATAATGTGTCTTTGCTTGAAAGCTATATAGATCATTCGGAAATTTGGAAAGATTCTATCGGAATTTATATCAAAAAATAAATTCATTAATACGTTTAACATATCAATAGATAAGTAGTTTAGTGGACAAGAATAATACTCAACTAAACCAAATGGATTTTGCAGCTTTGGTCAGCGAAGCTGTTTTGTTAGAAAAACAAAAGAAAAACAAAAGAAAAAAGAAAAGAAAAAACGTCCGTTCCAACAATCCTAGTTGGAGAGGTCCTTTTGGGTTTGGATGGGGATATAATATAGGAGACTATACAGGTGAAGGTGGAGAAGGAGAATCTGGCGGATCAGAATCTTAGTATAGTTCAAAACCAATGGCAAAACAATACATTGACGCTCAACTTTTTAAACATGATATTCCTAAAAGCTCTAAATTTCTTAAAGGAGATTGGATTTTAAAGTGGTATGGAAAAAAACATGGATTGATTGCTCAAATTATTGGATATAGGAGAGGATATTATTCTGGTGTATATCTTATTGAATTTGAAGACGGATCACGAATTGAAGCAAAACCTAAGTATTTTCGAGGGCCATACAAAACAAAAGAAATAGCTATAAAGTTTGCTGAAAATCCAAACTTTAGCGAAAGACAAGAAGATTTAAGACTTAAAGCAACAGACATTCGTTCTGAATACAAAACTCTCCCAAAGTTAGAAAAAACATTAAAAGAAACATATACTAAAGAACCGTACAATTTCAAATGGTTAGATACTCCATTAACAATTAAATCTGTAGATCGTAAAGCTGAAATATTAACTGTACTAGCTATAAGAAAAGACTCTGACGTGGTTTTTGAGAACAATTTTCAAAATGCAGCATTAAAACGAAATGGAATTGATCAATTTTGTATAGTGAGGTTTAATGACCCATTAACTAAAAAACTTATCACAAAAAAATATTCTCCATATCAAATATCGTATCCAGAATTGACAAATAATTACTCAACAAAAAAATGGGATTTTGGCCAAGATGCTCGAAGCCAAGTGAGTATTATTTTCAAAATAAAATCGGATTCTTATTTTAATATTAGCAAAGAAAATGTGAATTTCGAGTCTAAATTTAGGAGCTACAACCGTTTAATAAACTCAAACAACCCCAATGCTAAAGACTTAGTAGAAATATCTGGAAATTTAAAAATAAGAAATGGTAAAAAACATCTTTCTTATGTATCTTTTGATAAATTAAGCATCAGCGATTATAGTGTAATTAAAGATTATCATGTTGATTATCCTTTCGCCTTTGATGATGACTCAGCAAAAAATCTTAATTGTTGCCCTCTTTCTACACCGGTTTTAGTAATTGGCGGCAATAACTTACAAAGTTTGTCGACCAACAACCACACAGAAGTAGAAAAAATACATTTGCTTCGTGCGCCTCTACTGAAAAATCTCAAAGGATTAGAAACGTTTAAAAACGTGAAAGTTTTAGAAATTGGAAGTAGATATATTACTGCTGATGCACGTTCAGATTGGTCTTTGGAAAGTCTTGAAGGATGTCCTGGAAGTGTCGATTTAACTGTAAGCGTTCCTTCTTTACGCAATTTAAAAGGTTTGCCTTCTGTTTTACAGAATTTGACGGTTAATGTTTTTTTAGAGCAATTTGATTGCAACCACACAAAAATAGCCGGAACATTAATTGTTTTAGTTAAGCCAAAAACTTTAGTTGGGTTACCGTCTGCTTCTAAGTACCATATTCCAGGATATACAAATGAAGAAATTCAAAACGAGCTTCAATTTAGAAGTCTTCGAGACAAACTTCCAGAAATTGATGGAATTTTTTAAATCAGAGGTTGATTATTACTCAAAAAGCCGTAATATCAATACATGGTTTTTAGAACAATTGGCGAATTAAATACAGATACACGAAAAAAAATTAACGAATTAACCATGCTTGTTGATGTGCTTGTTTCGGAATATAAAACAGCATCCGAAATAATTGATGACAAGATGGATCATCGACAAAAATATATAACTCAGCTTAAAGAACTTAATCAAACATTAACGGAGTTAATTGCCACACATCCCGCAATGTATCCTGATAAAATTACGCAGAATGCAATAAGCAGACTATCTCAAATTGTCGATACCAATGTCAATAGAGTTCTCATTTAAGACAAATTGATAAATAATTTTGCTGAGACCTCTCAGCCCGCCAGTTTGCGGATTCCACTGGCAAGACTAAGAGTTAGTCTATTGAAATCCGCAAGATCTTTGAAATAAGTTTTCTGTTGCTGTTAATAACCGTTTTGACCCTTACCACAAATGCCAATAGAGCGTTTGTGCGCGCTTTGTAATATCGACTTAACCAAACGCTCTGTTACGAACGTAGAAGCGACACGTTTAACAAGTTGAAGTGGTTTTCAACGTTTAGTTAAACCTCTGTTTTTATTTAGGCTGGTGTAAGGGTTAAGGTTTTTGCTTTCTAAAAATATAAGTAAAACTAATCATGTCTAAATATTACAAATTTTCATTTGTGATCGGTTTTAGTTTTCTCTTTGTTCTTAATGTGTTGGTTATTTGCTTGAGCTAGCTTTTAAGACAAAACATGATGTTTAGTAGTCGAGTGTTGTTTTTTATCAAAATTAAAAAATAACATTTGATTATTTTTGTTTTGGGTTAAACATAGTGCAATACAAATATGTTTAATCCATTTAATTTAAAAAAAGAAAACCCATTTGCTCATATTGATATAGGCACTATTTGTTATTTTGATACTGAAACTACGGGGTTGCATCCAATTAATTCTCAAATTGTAGAAATTGCAGCATTAAAGGGTGATTCTAAGTTTTACAAAAAAATTGATTTAAATGAAGATACAAAACAAAAAATAGAAAAAGAAAAAACTTGTTTTAATAAAAACAACAAAAAAGCAAAAACAATAGAAGAGTTATTAACAATGTCTTGTTACACCAGCTCTCCTTCTTTTTGTTCTGAAAAAGAAGCGTTGTTGGATTTTGTTAAATTTGCTAAAAACTCATCTATTTTATTGGCTCACAACGCTTCGTTTGATATGAGAATGATAAATGATCGATGCAGGTTTTATCAAATTCCTACTTTAAGCAGAATTCCTGTATATGATACTTTAGCTTTTTCAAGAAGATTTTTTGTTCCAGCATTGATAACCATTGAGCTCAGTAGTACAAATGCAAAATCCAGAAAAAAAGCCAAGTCTATATTAGATAAACTTACAAAAAGCTATTATAAAAGCGGACAACGGTTAAACATTTCTAATAGTTTATCTTCTTTAATTGGAGCTTTAAGAGGAAATTCACTTAATTGGCATCAAGCTACAGCAGACGTTGAAATGTTAAAAGACTTGGTTGAAAATTTTTTTAAATTAATTTTTGATAAGCATTTTTCAACAATTACGTCTAAGCCTACATTTAAAAAATATTTTATGAGAAATAGCAGATTTGAAGAAAGAATGAGAAACAAAGATAAAACAACTTCAACCAAATGAAAACATACGACACTGTTCATGAACTTGTTTTACATACCAAAAATAAGATAGACGAGCTTCATTTAATCGTTGATTTCCTGTTGCAAGAATTCAAGTCATTTTCTTTAATCATCGACGGTGAAAAACAACGAAAAACAATATTGAAAAAAATGATTAAAATTGACAGCGACACAACCGCTCTAGTTGAATCTTTTTCTCAACAACGCAATCAACTTAAAACCGAACACACTAATATTGTACATTTTAATGATTATAAATAAAGTTGTTAACAAAAATTTTTTATGAGCTTTTTACAGTTAGATAAAAACGAAGTAGTGTGTCAAGCTCACTCGTTGTTTCTTGAAGAATTTCCGTTAAACGAAATCGACAACAATTCGGTTAGAATAATATGTAATCGTTATCGAAAAAAAGAACAAACAATTGAAGAATGCAAACTGTTGTTTAAAAATCATTTTGAATATTTTTATAATTGGTCTTATAACAATTGGATGACAGACGTTTTTTATTTTCAACGTTAATTACTATGTTATGATGTTAGAATGTTACAAAAAATTTTGTGAGTTTTATCCACATTTAATAACCGAATTATATTCCAGTTACGAACAATGGTTGCTTTCTGAAGACGAAAAAGTTGTAGCTTTTAAACAAGGTTGGTTGGCTAGCAGGCAATGGGTTTTAGCTGAAAAACTCCTTGTGAGATTATCATCAACCTAGCATCAATTCACTTAGTTGACTTTAATAATTTTCAAGTAATATATACTGTGCATGAACGATAACATCCCGCTACAAACATATAAACTATACAACGAAAACAAACAATGTTTCTTTAGAGCTAATCCTGCCAATTCCGAAGCTTTGCTTTTTGCTGCTTTGGATGTTCTTGGCTATGAAATAACAAAATGCGAAACCGAAGAATTTGATATGCAAGACTCAAATCAGCTACATTTTCAATTTTAAAAAAATGTTGTGCTGTCCTTGTAATGTCTAGATTTTATTACTAGCAAAAGGAGACAACAATGATTATTCAACATAAATTAAAAAAAGCAGTATTAGGAACAATGTGTGTTTGTTTGTTGGTTGGGTGTGTAAACTACCCACAGCAATACACGTACAGCCCTACCGTAACGTACGGCAATTCAGGAGGAGATCCGGCATTGCCTGACCCTTTCGGAAGGGGTAATCACAACCGAACAACCACAGTAAATCAACAAGACACTTATTATTCTGATGCTCAAGAACAAGTAGCATATTATCCTTATCCTACAATTACGATTCCTGTTGATCCTAATTCACCTCCTCCTCCAAATCCTTGGTATTACTAAAATAGCATGAAAATAGAACCAGTAAATAAAATTACCTATAATTTTTCAACACAAACAATAAAGCAAGAGTCTTTTCAATTTAAAAAAAAAGATGTTCAGTTTAAACAACACCAACAATCACACACAAACAGTTTTTCTTGTTCTGCTATAAAATGGTATGCATGATTTAGTTATGAGCTATTGTAAAACTTAAACCAAAAAAAAAAAAAATAACAAATTTTATATATGAATATTAACACACTTACTAACAATGTAATAGAAGCCGTCGAAGAACTCTCAAAATTCACAAAAACACATCCGACGTCGTTTGTTGATTTTGATTCTCTTGATGATTTAGAAAAAACTCTGTCGGATTTACAAGAAATTACTTACGAGCTTGAGTCTCGTGTGCAAGAAGAAGATTTAAGTGATTATGAAGAGATGTAATAAATCAATTAATTTGAACAGCAATTTAGTTTGCTTGTATGTATTTTCAGTACTAATTTGGTGTTTGATCTTTTTGGTTTTCTTCAATACTAAAAGTGAGCTAAAACAAAAACCAGCAAGTTTGACGACGAGTCGAACGGTTGGACCTTATTCAGATTCATTAAAGCAGTCTGTCAAACAAATCATCCATTATACTAAAAATGAAAACAAAATATCATATTGATGTAACCCCAGAAGAAGAATTGTTGTATTCGGACATTCAAACTGAAAACACAAAACACGAAAGTAAGACCTTAAGTTTTTTCTCACAACATAAGGGAGCTTTATCGTTGGTGGTTGGTATACATTTAGCTTTAATAACTTCAATTTTTGCTTTGTCACCACCAAATTCATTAACCGACGTCGAAGTTCAGGCAACTAAAAATAGCAACGGTTCGGTTAACAAAGAAGAAAATAAAACAAATACCTCTAATCAAACCATTGGAGTTTCTCCAACTGATAAAGAACCCTCAACTCCAAATTTAAAACAACAAGATACTTCTCAAGAATGGCCTCAAAAAAACATGACTCCCAGGATTGTTGCAAAACCAGAACACAAAATACCAGACATTCCCAAAGAACAATTACAAAAATCCCAAAACAATAAAACAAACGAGAAATTAAAACGAGAATACAAAGTCAAACAAGGAGATACGCTGTATAGTATTGCTAAGAAATATAAACTGAGTTTGAAAAAACTTAAAGAACTAAATCGTTTAAATGACAACTCTACCATTAAACCAAATCAAATGCTTAAACTCATGTAAGCCGATTACGTTTAAAACGGCTTTTTTAATCGTAATTAGTTTGCATGCGCTTGCATACTTTGCTGTAACTCCGGTTTCAAAAACAATTAAGGCTACGGTAGCTTGTGGAAAAAACATCGAGAGCATATTGCAAGCAAACACTATAGACCTTTCAAAGAAGGTGAATGGTGTGTTACATTATTTTCAGTTTATTGGTCATACGTTTGATGAGTTAATTTCAAAAATAAATTATAAAATACCTAATGTTACCTTTCAAAAAGCATCTAAAAACATACAACTTAAATCTTTTGTTGCTGCGACAAAATCTGAGAAACAACAAACAAGCGTACCTCCACTGAAACTTCGCTCTATAGACACAACAAAAGAACTAACATTAAAGCAAACATCAAATATAAATTTTGAGCAGCAATTAGAGGAAATTCCTGAAACACAAAATCATGAAAAGTTTCGGTCAGATATCAACCATCACAATACCTTGTCCAGCAATTACGCAAAACCTCCATCGATGCCACGTTATATTACTCATAAGCGAGTTGTAATAATCGGTGGAGTGTATAATCCTAACCCTAATAGAGTGCTTTACACTAAACAACCAACAACCCCAAACAAACGAATCCTATATCGAACAAGAAACACAACAACCAGATAGCCAAATTTAATCGTTGACTTTTTGTAAAAAAAATGTAGCATCAAACACATGAATGCAATTCAAAAAATAAAATATATCAGTTTTAGTTTCGTTCTTTTTATTTTCGCTAGTTGTTCTAGTTGTGATACATACAGGAGCAATTATTATCGTCCGCATTTTTATTCATCTGCCCCAAGATATACGTCCCCTACGTTTTATCCAGCATACCAAACTCAACAAGGTGAAATTGTTTCTGGTAGCTGTGGAGAAGACCCTTACGCTGGTATTCGTAATGCTTCTCCTGGGTCCTTGAGTGGAAGAACTCTCCCCTATTCGTTTAATTCTTCATACTGGATAGTATACAAATGAAATAATTTAGTAAAAACTAAAAAGTGCGGCTGACACTTAATAAGCAGCCCGGCTGCAACACGGATGTTGTAAAACAATAAAGTAAAGGAATACAAAACAATGATTAGTATCAATACAAACGAAGCTGCAACACTTGCAGCTTATAATCTAACTAACACAAGTGCCTCTCTAAAAAAAAGCCTTGAAAGGCTTTCGAGCGGCTCTCGTATCAATTCATCGTCAGATGATGCTGGAGGCTTAGCAGTCTCTATGAAGCTTACTTCATCTCTAAGGCGAACTATATCAACACAATCAAACGTCGGTAATGCCCTGTCGTTTTTGGAGACACAAGACAGTGCTCTTAAAACAGCGGATAAGGTTGTGTCACGCATTTCAGAGCTGACTCAATTGGCTACGGACGTGACTAAATCAACTTCGGATCTAGCTTTGTATCAAACAGAAGTTAACAATCTAAAAGAACAGCTAGGATCTATGTTGAGTGAATCATTTAATGGAATTAATTTGTTTGCTGGAGCTGCTACTGCAATTCCTTCAACTACAACAACAATGAGTGTTGTTGTTTCTCAAGACGGTTCACAAACGATCGGGATTACTCAATCTAACTTGGCTTCAATTGGATTTTTGATTGGAACAAGCAATTCTACGAGCGTTGGTATTGATATTAGCTCAGTAACATCAGCTCAAGGTTCTATTGCTACTGTAAACGAAGCCATTCAAAACCTAGCACAGTTGAGAGCTTACAATGGATCCGAACAATCCAGACTCAACTTTGCCTTAGATTTGCTTTCTGTAAATCGAAGTAATTTAGAAGCAGCTAATAGTAGAATAGTAGATGTTGATCTAGCAACAGAAAGTGCTAATCTTGCAAAATGGAATATTCTTCAACAGTCGGGCGTGTCTATGCTTGCACAAGCAAATGCATCTAAAGAAGCTTTGCTGAGACTGTTACAATAATACACCTAAAACCCCCTTTTGTTACGAAATAACAAAAGGGGGTTTTTTATTTTTTTAAACAATATATGAAAATCAATCTGTTGCATATTAAAACATTAATATTTGCGATGGTGTTTTGTTTTGTTGCAACAAAAAAAATTCAATGTTCAGAACGCTCTCTCCACATACAAGCTGAATTTTCAAACAATAGACATTATGTGTTTTACCAAAAATACACAACTACAGCTGAGCCGATTATCTATACCCAGCCAAAACCGTTGTTTCCTCCTGCGCCGATTCTGTTTTTTACCCCACCTATTGTTAAGTTGAAAAAGCGCTAACGTGGGTGCACAAAAAATACTTATAAATTTATAAGTATTAGAATGACTACTCCTACGAAAACTCCTACGAAAACTCCTACGAGAACTCCTACGAGAACTCCCAGAGTAACAAGAACTCCTATAGCAACAAAAACTCCTACAAGAACTCCTACAAGAACTCCTAGTCCCACTAAAACGCCTACTCCCACGAAAACTCCGCTTCCGTCTCAGACGAGGACCGCAGTTCCTACAAATACTCCTACACCTACCAGAAAACAAGTAGTTTTAGGCGTTGGTATGGGTGAAGCTGGAGTAATGATGGGAATGTTTTTTCCTCCTTATTCTGTTTCTCTTACGTTTTTGCCACCGTTAATTGTTAGCGGAACGCCAACTACGTTTGATGTTCGGCTAGATGGTAATGTAATTGGAACGTTATCTACATTAAGCGTGTATCAACAAGCTCCTGTGCTGTTTTACTTCTCTTTTCTAGGAGTTCAGTATATTTTTCCTTCTAATTCTGCAACATATGATGCCGCAATTGATAGCAGGCCAAGCTTTAAACTTCTTACAAGTCAACAAATTCCTACACCAACTCCAACAACAACTCCTACGTTGACCCCCTCTCAAAGAGCTATTATAACTCTAACGAGTGGTGGACAAAATTCACAAGCTGGAATTACAAACGAGCTTACTCCAAATGGAACAACTTTAACATTTGCTCAACCTCGCGAAATACACGGTCCTTCACCTTTAGATGTACATGTATATGGTCACAATTTGCTAGAACCTTGGAATTCTATTGGAATGATGGGAAAAATCAGAATTCAACAAAGTTATACACAAGCTGGCGGGTCTACAGTTTTTACAATAAACAGAAACGGACAATTATTTTCATTTAAATCTTTTGAGATATCTATGTTTCCAAGAGGAATGATTTTTCCAGGCAGTCCTGAAGGATATTATTATATGATACGATACACAGCTCCTTCCGTTACACCAACGATTAGCCAAACTCCCTCGTATACGCCTACTCCTACTGCAACCACAAGAGCCACATTAGCGCTAATTAAAGGCGGCGTTTCATCTGGAGGAAGAGTAACTAACAATATCGGTCCTGATGGAACTATGCTTTCTTTTGTGCCGCCATTACAGATTGGAGGTGAGACTGCGACGGTGCGGGTTTTTGGTACAGCATTAGGTGCTCCAGATCCACTTGGTCAAGGGTTGTGGGGAACAATTGAGCTTGCGAGCAGCTATCTTTCTGAAACACCGGTTTTCTTTACCTTGAAAAGAAATAATGAGATTAGAATATTTGCTTCTAATAGTTTTGTTCAGCTCGCCCCAAACCAAGCTTATCCTGGAAGTCCACAAGGTCTATATTATTTGCTAGGTTATGTGCCTCCTAGCATTACACCAACTCCAACCAAAACAATCACCGTTACTCCAACCAACACTTCAAGTGTTACACCAAGTGTTACTCTTTCTCCTACTCCAACATCTACGACTAATAATCCTGTTGTTTTAATAAAAGGATCTAATTCATCTGCTTATGGTGTTACTAATAACGTCAGTCCAGATGGAACTAAACTCAAGTTTATTCCTCCTGTCACTTACGGCGGATTACCAACGTCTGGTATTGTGTATGCTTCTGGTTCTACAGGGCCGTGGGGCTATATTACACTTGTGGATTCGTATATTTTTAGCTCTCCTGTTCAGTTTACACTTGAACGTAGTGGCGATACTAGAGTGTTTTGGTCTAATTCTCTTGTACAAAAAAGTGCAGGACAGGTATACCCTGGAAGTCCACAAGGTTTATATTATTTGTTAGGTTATGAGTCTCCAAGCGTTACTCCAACCAATACTCCAAGCGTTACTCCAACTAAAGCGATAACTCCAACCAATACTCCAAGCGTTACTCCAACTAAAGCGATAAGTCCAACTCCAACATCTACGCCTAATAATCCCGTTGTGACTTTAATAAAAGGATCTAATTCATCTGCTTATGGTGTTACTAATAACGTCAGTCCAGATGGAACTAAACTCAAGTTTATTCCTAATCTTAATTTTAGTGGATTGCCTAAAACTTGTTATGTATATGCTTCTGGTTCTACAGGGCTGTGGGGAAGTATTAGTATGACAGATGCATACGAGGTTAGTCCTACTCAATTTACACTTGAACGTAGTGGCGATACTAGAGTGTTCTGGTCAAATTCTTTTGTACAAAAAAGTGCAGGACAAGTATACCCTGGAAGTCCACAAGGTTTATATTATATTTTTCCCTGAACGTATTAGCAGCAAAGCCTGATTTATAAAGGGATTTTGTACTTTTTTTAAAAAAAAAATCAACAAAAAAAAATAAGTAAAATAATGGCTACACCAACTCCTACTACAACGAAAACACCAGCTCCTACGAGAACTCCTACGAGGACCGCATTGGCACCCACTCCCACTAAAACATCTACTAAAACACCAACTCCTACGAGAACTCCTACGAGGACTCCTAGAGCAACTGCTTTG
>Ga0078894_10000595_pt1 | contig 25469 bp, 23 predicted proteins | sample LauGreSu1BDMLBSD_2_FD_67506 | JGI IMG/M metagenome (GOLD analysis project Ga0078894, IMG submission 67506) | Freshwater lake microbial communities from Lake Michigan, USA - Su13.BD.MLB.SD (version 4) (version 4) | ecosystem: Environmental > Aquatic > Freshwater > Lake | place: Lake Michigan... | reverse complement strand
CTATAGACCAAACCAGAATCATGTCGAACTTGCGTTGATTTGATGCCTTCATCATCGCATCAAGTGCTGGTCGGTCTGCCCTTCCCTTCGCACCAGAGATACCTGAGTCTACGAACTCTTGAACGATGGTGTAACCACACCGTTCTGCAACGGCACGAAGTTCAATCAATTGGTTATCGCAAGTCTGTTTGTCAGTTGAGACTCGTGCGTAAATTGCGACTTTTTTCATGTGTCCTCCAAACGTGTTCTGTAGGAGGAGGAAGGTACTTGTCCTGGAGTGGAAGGCAACCTTTTAGAGTGTGTTTGTTGTACGTTTTGAGTGCCGTAAAAAACACTATAAAAATCGATAAAAGTATAAAACTCTGCACTTCTATACTTTTGAGACGAAAAAAAATCAACAGTCTTTGCAAACTGTTGATTCCATTCAAGTTTTTGGTGGGTCGGGCGAGATTCGAACTCGCGACCAACGGATTAAAAGTCCGCTGCTCTACCGACTGAGCTACCGACCCATTTACTCAAGCCTTAAATTATAGCTTCAAATTTTAGGGTTTGCCAAGCCGGTCGCAAGATAATTCACCACCAATGAGGCAGCCACCAAGCCAAAACTTGCCGTCACTGTGACAGCCGATCCATAGCCGTGGCAGTTGAGTGTGCCGTCTCCTTCAATGAGGCAGGATGCATCGGGTGGCGCAACGTTTTCTCGACTGAATACGCAAAGTACACCTATTTTTTTGCCCTCTTTGGGAGCGCCCTTTTCTTTCCTGAGTCGATACCGCAATTGGGACAATAAGGGGTCGTGGGTCACCTTCGACAGATCGGCTTGCTCAACACGATGGGCTTCTTTCTTGCCCCCAGCAGCACCCAGCGTGACCATGAAAACTTTTTGCCGAATGGCCCAATCAGCCATGGTCACTTTGGCTTTGACCTGATCACAAGCATCGACCACTGCCGTTAAGGGCACCAGACTTGAAGAAGATGAATTGATGCTGGCAACAAGCTCTAACCAGTTTTCTGGCGAAACAAAATCATCGACAACATGAACACGGCAATCCGAATTGATTTGGGCAATTCTTTCTTTCATGGCCGTAACTTTGGCTTGTCCCAAGGTGCTTTCTAAAGCATGGATTTGACGATTGATATTGGATTCGGCAATGTGGTCCATGTCGATCAAGGTCAACTCACCAACGCCACTTCTGGCCAATGCTTCAGCAATCCAAGAACCCACCCCACCAATGCCCACAATCAACACGTGTGAACGTGATATGTGATCTGCGCCGGTCAGACCATAAAGTCTGGCCATGCCTCCAAACCTTCGACTGGCAATGTTTGTTTCAGTCACAGCGTGATTTTAAAAAACGCTTACGCAGAATCAAGCTTGACGCAAATCGTATTGCAAGGCCGCATAGGCACCCGCAACGATGGCCAAGCTTGCAATCATGCTGTTGAAGCTGAGCGTTGAGAGGCCGCTTAAGCCCTGTCCGATGGAGCACCCCATGGCGAGCACTGCACCTAGCCCCATGAAACTGGCACCCACAAGATGACGGCGCATGTCGGCTGCGTTGGTAAAGCCTTCTAGCTTCAGAGTCCCTTGAAACCAAGCACTGATGAAAGAGCCAACACAAACACCCAGCACACTAACCAAACCCATGGTCAAGCGCTTGGTGCCGTCGCTGAAGTACATCAAAGCGTCCAAAGCCAAAGCCACCGGGCCCGTGAAACTAAGGGCTTCCATTTTGCGGCTTGAAGTGGCGAGGAAAAATTCCTCCAGTGTTTCGGGGTGTTCCAAGCCGTGCCCTAAAACGCCAGAAATCCACCAGACCCCACAAATCACGAGGCCGACCAAAATGCCCGTTAACACGTTGTGAAGCGTTAAGAAATTTTGATCTTTCAAAATCCATAAAAGCAAAAGTACAGAAACCAAGCAAGCAGCGCCAAAAATACCAACAGGCAACGAAACATTGAAATAATGGCTCAGCCACTGACCCGCAAACAGGCCCTGCGGCATTTCAATTTTCACGGCATCAATGTAGTTCACACGTCCGACCGCCAATAGGCCCTTCATGGCAGAAAGGGCAACGACGCCCATGACAAGCAACACCCACAAAGCTTTCAAGTTACCTGCACCTAAACGAACCAGCGTCTTTGAGCCACATCCAGAAGCCCACACCATGCCCCAGCCGAACAACAAGCCACCCAGCCAGGATGAAAGCCACAACAGGTCTTGGGTGGCATAGATGGATTGAAGGGGGTTAATCAGGCCGGCATAAGCCATGCATCCAAAGCCAAAAATGGCAACAGCCAAGGCAAGGGCCCACTGGCGCAAGCGGTCAAAATTTTCCATGATGACCGCATCGCTGACTGCGCCCATGGTACAAAAATGAGAACGGTGAAAAAGAGCACCCAAGAACAAAGAGACTACAGCCGTAGAACTCAATACCAACCACTGCAAATGGGCAAGTTGAGGCTCAGTCATGCCGAATTATTTCAAGCGACTGAGTCGATCTTTGGCCGTTTGTGCTGCATCGCTGTTGGGATGCAATTTGATCAAATCTTCCATGGCTTTTCTGGCGGCCTTCAGGTCCTTGAGCTCGACCAAACAATTCGAAATGGCCAGCATGGCGTCTGGGGCACGCGTGTGAAGTGGCGCAATGTTCAAGAGCTTTCTAAAATTGAGCATCGACTCTTTGTAGTCTTTGGTGGCGTATTGTGCATTGCCTAACCAAAACAGAGCAGAAGATGCATAACCGCTGCTGGGGTGACTTAGCAAAAAGCCAAGTAAGCTGCTTTGCGCGGCCGCAAAATCGCCAGTTCGAAAGACTGCAAGCGCATTGTCAAATTGCTTCTTCTCTGCAGGGTCAGCTTGAAACTCCAGGCCGTCTAAAACAATTTTGACAGGCTCAAACCTATTCAACCTTGCGTCGATACTTTGCAGAATGTCTTTTTGCTTCAGCTGTATGTCTGTGAGCTCACGCAACAAATTTTCTAAGGTGCCGTTAAGTTTTGATTGCTCAGATTTCAAAGCTTCAATTTGGTTTTGCAACTCAAGCAAACCGCCCCTTAAGTTGGTATTTTCAGCCGCTTGAGACTTCACAATATCAGCTGTTTGAGATTTTAAATTTTGCTGTGCTGTTTCAAGTCGCTGCCGCAAATCCAAAATGGCGCGGCGGGCTTCATCATCTCCAAACAAGGCTGCATTGGCAAGCAAACTTAGGCTAGACAACCAGCATGCCAAGCCCAATTGAAGGAAGAATAAATAAGCCCGATTTCGCATAAAACAGATTCAATCAGTATTTGATTTCAACACGGCGATTTTTGGCATAGGTTGCTTCATCGGCACCCGATGCAGCAGGCTTTTCTTTGCCAAAACTAATCGCTTCAAGTTGTGCATCGCTGACACCCAACAAGGTCAGTGCGCGGCGAACCGTTTCAGCTCGTTTTTGTCCAAGGGCCAAGTTGTATTCACGACCACCCCGGTCGTCGGTATGTCCTTCAAGCTGTACTTTGAATTGCTTGTTAGATTGCAGATGCGCCGCATTGCGCTCCAAAACAGCACGCGCTTCTGGTTTCAATGTAAAACTGTCGTAGTCGAAATACACCACATTCACGCCAGCAGGTGCCACACCTTGTGCACCCGCTTTGCCACTCACAACAGGAGCGACGTTGCTTTGTGCTGCATCTGTTGTGGCGGGAGCCGCAGCAGAAGCGTTTTTGTCTTCAACAGGCACCTCGTTCAATTTGACGCCAGATGAGCAGGCAGCCAAGGCTGCTGTCAATGCCAAAATCCAAAGACTACGTTTGATCATGAAAAAACTCCAACTTTTAAAATTTATCGGTAAGGACCCCAGGCGGGTTCACGAATATCACCACTTTGTCCAGAAAGTCTGGCTTTGATTTTGCCATCCAAAGTGGTCGTCATGAGCGCCTCGCGTCCTTGAAGCACCGTGGCATACACGATCAATTTGCTATTGGGTGCAAAGCTAGGGCGCTCATCGGCTGAGGTTTCAGTGATGGCACTTGTCTGGCCGGTGCTCAAGTTCATCACTTGAACTTTGAACTGCCCCCCAACACGCGAGATGTAAGTCAGCCACCGCCCATCTGGGCTAAGTGCGGGTGAGATATTGTAACTTCCGCTGAAAGTGACTCTTTCAACCCCCGAACCGGTGTCGTTCATTTTGTAAATTTGAGGACTTCCACCTCGATCAGATACAAAGTAAATCTTCGAGCCATCTTGCGAAAAGCCAGGCTCTGTATCGATCCCTGAGTTTTGAGTTAAACGTTTAGCATCACCAGACGCCACGTCAATCAGGTACAACTGCGAACCGCCATCTCGGCTCAAAGTGGCCACCAATGAACGCCCATCAGGCGACCATGCAGGTGCGCTGTTAGAGCCTTTGAAATTGGCCATGATTTTGCGTTTGCCTGTGGCCAACTCATGCACATAAATCACTGGTTTGCGAGATTCAAAAGAAACATAGGCCAGTTGATTGCCCTTTGGCGACCAAGAGGGAGAAATGATGGGCTCAGCACTTGTCAGTGCAGACTGAGCGTTTTCGCCATCAGAGTCAGCAATCCAAAGGCTGTATTTGCCGGTGGTTTTGGTGATGTAAGCAATTCGGGTTGCAAAGACACCCTTCTCCCCGGTGAGTTTTTCATAGACCCAGTCAGCCAAACGATGAGCTGATAACCGCAAATCGGCCGCGGCGACGGTTTCGCGGTAGTCACCGCGCTCTTGCCCCGAAACGACGTCCCACAACTTGGCGCGGACCTCGTAGCGTCCGTCCGCTAGGCGTGTTGAACTGCCTGCCACCAGGGCGTCTGCACTTTTCTGTCGCAACAAGGCATGGTCAGGTCGAGACAGCTCATCCATGCTTAAACCCAAATTGGGCACCGCCCTGAATTGACCACTTCTTTCCAAATCGGCCAACAAAATGGCCGAAGTCTTCTGAGGCGCAGTCTCTTCGCCCTTGAAACTGGCAATGGCAATGGGAACTTGCGTTAAGCCAACACCCGAGACATCAACTTTGAACTGTGCCCATGCCGTGTTGGTGGCGAAGGCACAGGCTAACAACAAGGCATTGAAATGCACTTTGAAAAGAGAAAAATAGGTCAAAAATGAGGTCTTTTTCATGGGAATGGCTGTTCAATACACCGTTAATTTAGCATTGTGACACGCGTTAAAATCAAATCAATGACAAATAACGCCCTTGACAGCACCCAACAGGAATTAAGTTACCTGCGCCGGATGCGCCGTCTTTGGCCTTACTTTGGCAAACAACAAGGCACTTGGGTGCTTGCCATCTTGGCCACAGTCGCTGCGGCAGCCACTGAGCCTCTCATTCCAGCCCTGTTTAAACCCTTGCTCGATGAGGGATTTGCTGAAAATAGCTTGCCTCTTTGGATGGTTCCGACTGCCGTCATCGGGATTTTTTTCGTCAGAGGCCTTGCATTTTTTGTGTCGCAATATGCCCTAGCGCGCATTGCCAACGATGGCATGAAAGCACTGCGTGAGGCTTTATTTCGCAGATTGATGCAGGCTGACATGTCTGTTTTCAGCCAACAATCTGCCAGCGCCTTGTCCAATACATTGGTTTACGAAGTTCAAACGGGCGCGACACAGCTCATATCAGCCCTGTTGGGCCTCTCTAGAGATGGCTTTACCCTGCTGGCCTTAATCAGCTACTTGATGTTTTTGAACTGGAAACTCACCATGTTGGTCTTCATCGTGGTACCTGGCTCAGCTTGGATCATGAAGAAGCTCTCCAAACGCCTTTATGGCTTGACCCGTGACAGTCAATCAGCAACTGACAACTTAGCTTACGTGGTGGAAGAAAATGTTTTGGCCCACCGCATGGTTCGATTACACGGCGCCCAAGATAGTCAGCTGAATCGTTTCCAGTCATTAAGCCAACGACTCAGGAGTTTGGCGTTGAAATCGACCATCGCATCGGCCGCCATGTCGCCCCTCACCCAACTGATGGCAGCCGTGGCTTTGTCTATGGTGTTGGTGGTTGCCTTGATTCAAAGTCGAGCGGGCTTACAAGGAGCCACGGTCGGTGGCTTTGTTGCTTTCATCACGGCCATGTTGATGCTGGTCTCTCCCATCAAGCGACTGGCCGATATCGCAACCCCCATCACAAGGGGATTAGCCGCACTGGAACGAGGTTTGCGTTTGTTAGAGGAAGTTGAAGTTGAAGTAGATCGACACGCTACCCGCCAAAAAGTTGAAACCCACGATACTGCATTGCAATCAAGCCAAGGGCCCTGTATTGAGTTTCAAAAGGTCCATGTTCAATACTCTGCGGATACTTCTCCGGCTTTGAGCAATTTATGCCTAAGCATTCAATCTGGTGAAACTGTGGCTTTTGTGGGCACCAGTGGCTCTGGTAAAACCACTTTGGTCAATTTGCTGCCTCGGTTCGTACAACCCAGTTCTGGTCAAGTCTTGTTACAGGGATCTGATATTCAAGACTGGCCGCTTCAACAATTGCGTCAGCAGTTTGCCATGGTCAGTCAAGATGTTGTGATGTTGAACGACACCGTTGCAGCCAACATTGCATTGGGACAGCTTGTCGATCGCACCAAAATACAAGCGTGTTTAGAAGCGGCCAACCTGGACGAACATGTCGGCAAGCTGCCTCAAGGCATGGACACGATGTTAGGTCACAACGCCACCGAACTGTCAGGCGGTCAACGTCAGCGTTTGGCGATTGCCCGAGCCCTTTATAAAAATGCACCCATTCTCATTTTGGACGAAGCCACATCCGCCTTGGACAATGAATCAGAACGCTGGGTTCAAGATGCTTTGCAAAATCTCATGAAGGGTCGCACCACCTTGATCATCGCGCACCGGCTATCAACCATCGAACATGCCGACAGGGTGATTGTCATGTCGAACGGTGAAATTGTAGAGCAAGGCCGTCACGAAGAACTTCTGAAGGCAGGTGGTGTTTATTCAAGGCTGCATCACAAAAGCGATGTAGCTTGAATCAAAGCAGCACAATGTCGTATTGTTCTTGCCCCATTGCGGTTTCGCTTTGAAGCGAAATGGGCTTGGCTATGAAATCAGACAGTGCAGCCAGATGTTGGCTCTCCTCGTCAAGCAACAACTCGATGACTGCAGGCGCAGCCACTACGCGAAATTCTCGAGGATTGAACTGACGAGCCTCTCGCAGTATTTCACGCAAGATATCGTAAACCACCGTTCGATTGGTTTTGACAATGCCTTTGCCGTCGCAACTTGGGCAGGGTTCACACAGCATGTGAGACAAAGATTCGCGGGTACGCTTGCGCGTCATCTCCAACAAACCCAACTGTGAAAATCCGCCGGCCATTGTTTTGACGCGATCGCGGCTTAGTTGCTTTTTAAACTCTTCAAGAACAGCAGTTTGATGCTCTTCACGCGACATATCAATGAAATCAACAATGATGATGCCACCCAGATTTCGCAATCGCAATTGTCTGGCAATGGCATGTGCTGCCTCTAAATTTGTTTTGAAAATAGTGTCATCAAAATTCCGCGCACCGACGTAGCCCCCTGTATTGACATCGACAGTGGTCAGGGCTTCGGTTTGGTCAATGATCAGGTAGCCACCCGACTTCAATTCAACTCGACGTCCTAGTGCTTTGGCCACTTCCTCATCAATTGAATACAAATCAAAAATAGGCCGCTCACCTTTGTAGAGTTGAAGCCGAGTTGCCGAAGCGGGCATGAACTCTTTGGCAAAATGTGCCAAATGTTCAAATTGTTCTTTAGAGTCAATGCGAATGGTTTGAGTGCCTTCTCCAACAAGATCGCGCAAAACTCTTTGTAAAAGCGTAAGGTCTTGGTGAAGCAATGACTGCACCGGAAGTTTGATGGAGGCATCCTTGATTCGCGCCCAAGTTTTACGGAGGTAAGCAATGTCCTCTCCCAGCTCGATGTCACTTGAGTCTTCTGCATTGGTGCGCAAAATAAAACCACCCCCTTGCGCGCCCACTAAATTTTGTAAACGCGATCTTAAAGCGTCACGCTGTTCCGATGGAATTTTTTGAGATACACCGATGTGATCGTCTTGCGGCAAAAAGACCAAATGTCTGCCTGCAATGCTAATTTGAGTTGAAAGCCTAGCGCCCTTGGTACCGATTGGATCTTTGACCACCTGAACCATCAAGGCTTGGCCTTCAAAAACTTGTTTTTCAATGGGCACCAAAGGCTGACTACTGCGTGCAACTTGCGGCGGCTCGCCTTCCGGCTGTCTTTGCCAGACATCGGCCACGTGCAAAAAGGCAGCGCGCTCTAGGCCAATGTCAATAAAGGCCGACTGCATGCCAGGCAAGACACGCGCAACCTTGCCTAAATAGACATTGCCTACCAGACCACGCTCAAGCGATCTTTCTACGTGCAACTCTTGCACAGCACCCTGCTCCACCACGGCAACGCGTGTTTCTTGCGGGGACCAATTGATTAAAATATCTTGTTGCATGGGGTCTATTTCAAAGATGTTGGAATGGGCCAAGACAAAAGTTCAGCCAGCCGGCAAACCACCCAGAAGGCTTCATCGGAGTGGATCAGCTCGGGGGTCACCAACAAGCCTTGCCAGCATTTTTCTAATGCATCGCTCTCGGTAATACCAAGCTGAAATTGTTGGGTACTGACTGTGTCGATCAACATCGTGGCCATGTCTTCACAAAATTCATAACGCTGCGTTAATTCATCGCGAGGCAAGCTGGGCTTGTATTGACCTGGCTTGACGTACAGCATCATGAATGATTCAGGCACAAAGCTTTGATTTTCCTCGTACATGTTAAAAGCAGGTTACGGTTGGAGAATCAGACATCACATGAAATCAATCACGACTTGACCAAATCCTGAACAACTCACTTGAGATGCACCCTCCATCAGTTTTGCAAAATCATGGGTAACACGCTTGCTTTGAATAGCGTCTTCCATGGCTTTCAGAATCAGGTCAGCAGCTTGCGTCCATCCCATATAACGCAGCATCATTTCTGCTGACAAAATTTCAGAGCCAGGGTTCACATAGTCTTTACCAGCAAACTTGGCCAATGCATCGACGGTAGCCTCAAAGCAAGCCACGCTGTCTGACATGTTGGCGCCAGGTGCAATGCCAATGCCCCCAACTTGCGCAGATACGGCGTCTGAGATGTAGTCGCCATTGAGATTTAAAGTTGCTACAACCGAGAACTCTTGAGGACGCATCAGAATTTGCTGCAAGAAAGCATCCATCGCAATGTCTTTGACAGTGATTTTCTGGCCTGTCTTCGGATTATGAATGTGACACCAAGGCCCGCCGTCGATCGCTTGAGCTGCAAACTCAGTTTGCGCCAATTGGTAAGCCCAATCTCGAAATGCGCCTTCTGTGTATTTCATGATGTTCCCTTTGTGCACAATGGTGACACTGGGTAGATCATGGTCGATGGCGTATTGAATGGCCTTGCGCATCAGACGTTGCGTGCCTTCGCTAGATACAGGTTTAATGCCGATGCCTGAAGTCAATGGGAAACGAATACTTTGAGCACCCAACTCGTTGGATATAAATGCAATGAGTTTTTGTGCCGCTTCACTGTGCGCGGCATACTCAATGCCCGCGTATATATCTTCGGAGTTTTCGCGAAAAAGTACGATGTTGGTTTTCTCTGGCTCTCGAACGGGCGAAGGAACGCCTTTGAAATACCTCAAAGGCCTTAGACAAACATAGAGGTCTAATTCTTGGCGAATAGCCACATTGAGCGAACGAATTTCGCCGGTCGCCGGCACACTCAATGGGCCTTTGATTGAAACCACATAGTCTTTTAAAGCCGTCAGGGTTTCGGCTGGCAAATAAACATCAGCACCATAGAGCTTTGTCGCCTTCTGACCTGCAAAGACCTCCATCCAGTGTATGCACCTCTGGCCTTGATAGGCTTTCTTGACGGCTTCGTCCACCACTCGAATCATGACCGGCGTGATATCAATTCCGGTGCCATCGCCCTCGATGAATGGAATGATTGGATTGACGGGCACATTCAATGTCTGGTCAGCATTGACCGTGATTTTTTCGCCTTGCGATGGAACTTGAATGTGCAGGTACATGAAGTGTTCTCCGATAATTCATTCTAGGACAAAATCAGTCACAATCCCGTTCACCTGACGTCCTCTTCGGCACTCTCATGAACCACCTCACTCTATTTCATTTTGACTCTGCTCGCAAAGCTTTAAAATATTTTGCCAGATGCCTTTTTGCTTTGTCTTTCAGCTTGTCTGTTGGCGCACAAGGGGTGGCGCAAACCCAACTGCCAAAAACCACTTTGAATGCAGGCATGCATCTGATTCAAGTGCAATTGGCGCAAGACAATGAACAGCGGCAAATTGGGCTGATGTGGCGCAAAGAAATGCCTCAAAACGAGGGCATGCTGTTTGTGTTTGAACAGCCTGCCGTTCAATGCTTTTGGATGCGCAATACCTTCTTGCCACTCACTGCGGCATTTATCATGGACGATGGCAGCATTGTCAATTTGGCCGACATGAAGCCCTTGAGCGATGACTCACACTGCGCCAAGAAACCCGTTCGGTTTGTGCTGGAAATGAACCAAGGATGGTTTGCCAAGCGAAACATCCAAGCTGGCTTTAAGTTAACGGGGCCGGTCTTCACCAAATAAACTGACAAGGAATAGCGTCTTTTTTGTCAAACGCCCCAAACTACGTCCGCAGATTGGGCTAAGCACTGCCTTAACATTTTTAGCATAGGAAGGCTGCGCTGTCGCAAACTGATTTGCTTTGGATCTTGCAGTCCCTCTTGCTCTTCTTGAGAGACAGCCGCCTCGAGTGCAGAAATGACCGCCGGCAGTTGAACCGCCAAAAAAATGCCCTTGGTCTGATCTACTCTGCCCATGATTTTGAGCAGCCTCTTGGCATCAGGCTCCAACATGATCAGATCGCCAGTGACTTTGGATTTGAATTTAAAGAGCATGTTTTCTTTCAGATCGGTGCGGTCAACGAACACAGTAATAGCTAAATTCTTTGCCTGGAAACTCAGCGACTGACCTCACAGGTGAAGGATTGCGCAAATCGGGTGCCATGACCATGTTGTTGGCCATGGCCCACAATTTGCCGCGAGCGCAAGTGACACCACCATTCCAATCACCCACGTTGGACAAATACTCATATTCATCTTCCGTAGGCAATCTGGCCTTCATGGCTTTGCAGGCCATTTCAGCAGACTTTGGTGATGGCGCACTTCCAACCCCTGTTCCAGGCGCTCCCACCAATTCCAATTGCTGATTTCCTATTTTTAACTTTGAAGGAAATTGTGTTCTTTGAAATGTTTCAAAAATGTCGAGTCCAATATTTTGCATGACATGCTCAGGAAGACCTTGAGCTTGAAAGTGATAAGTGTGGCCACAAGCCAAATCAATGTGTACCGTGACCAGCAAATCACCTTTGCAACTTGGCGCATAAGAATAGGTGCCATAAGCTACGCCAGACAAGCCTCGAATCAGAAAAGGGTCCCATTCCGAGGGCGACAAAGGCGAGCGTTTCTGGCGCATCAATTCGTTCAATGGACTGGGATTGAAAAAAGCAAAACGGCGAGTTTGGGGATTTCGCTCCCGGTACACCTTGTCTAGGGAGGCTTTAAGCGTTCCAGCCAAAAAAATGTCCATGCCAGGACTGCTGCCCGCAACAGATTTTTGTTGGTTCAGTTGGTCGTCCATGGCGTTGAGCAGGGCCACCATGTTGCGCGAGTCAACGCCTTCCCGGAGGAGCCCTCTGACAGTTTGCGTCAGTTCTGCCATTTGCTCACGTTTGGTGCGGCCATAGGCATCGTGGTACTGACACAGGTCTTTGCCTCGAACAAAAGGAATTTGAGGCCAAATATTGACGATGGCGTGTTCTTGGGCAAGGTCAGAAACCTTGATTTTGGTCAAATCGCTTCTAGGCTGCGCACCCACATGGCTTGTCAACGAAATAGCGATGGCAAACCACAACGCCTTGGTACACAACATATTGTTCTCGATCTTTGTCAGAGAATCTGACATTGTGCAAATGTACAGCACACTCCCAAAACCCTCAAAGACTTTAATTCGATGATGTATTCAGTTGGAAACTGTCGGGGCTTGATGCGTGCCAATATTTAGCAAACAAACCTTCCAAAGCTTGCGGTTCAAGCAAAGCACCACCTTGCACACTGAAGATCAAATCGGATAAGTTTTGAACCTCGTGCTCGCTCACGCGCCGCATGATGTGATGAAGCCTCAGCTCAGCAGGAGAGGACAGGCCGCTTGCTTGAAGCATTTCCTGTACAGACTCTAAAGTTTGACGGTGAAAATTTCTCACGCGATCAGCTTTGCTAGGAACCACAAGGGCAATCTGACGTTTGGGGTCTTGCGTGGTCACCCCTGTAGGGCAATTGCCGGTATGGCAGGTTTGGGCTTGAATACAACCCAAGGCAAACATAAACCCTCTGGCACTGTTGCACCAATCCGCCCCTAAAGCCAGGGTTCGCATGACATCAAATCCACTGATGATCTTGCCACTGGCGCCCAAACGAATTTGCTTTCTCAATTTCAAACCGACCAAGGTGTTGTGCACCAAGCGCAAGCCCTCTAGCATGGGCATGCCCATGTGGTCCGTGAATTCAACAGGGGCAGCACCGGTGCCACCTTCAGAGCCATCCACCACAATGAAGTCTGGATAGATGCCCGTTGTTTGCATGGCCTTGGCAATGCCAAACCACTCCCATGGATGGCCGATGCACAACTTAAATCCAACCGGTTTGCCTTCACACAGTTCTCTTAACTTTTGCACAAATTGTAAAAGCTCGACAGGATTGGAAAAGCTGCTGTGTGCCGCGGGTGATACGCAGTCAACGCCTACAGGGACGCCCCTGGCTTCTGCAATTTCAGGCGTCACTTTAGGACCAGGCAATACGCCACCGTGACCAGGTTTTGCACCTTGACTCAATTTAATTTCAATCATTTTGACCTGAGGCGACAACGCATTTTGAACAAAGCGCTCGGCACTGAAGGTGCCATCTGCATTGCGACAACCAAAATAGCCAGAGCCAATTTCCCAAATCAAATCACCCCCGTGTTCACGGTGGTACCGGGAAATAGACCCCTCGCCTGTGTCGTGAGCAAAGCCACCCTTCTTGGCACCCAAGTTCAGCGCCATGATGGCATTGGCACTCAAAGCGCCGAAGCTCATGGCAGAGACATTGAACAAGCTGATATCGTAAGGGTGTTTGCATTGCGGGCCGCCCACAGACACTCTGAAGTCATGCGAATCAATGACAGAGGGACTGATTGAATGGGTCAACCACTCATAGCCAACTTCTCGGACATCGAGTTGGGTGCCGAAAGGCCTTTTGTCTGAATCGCCCTTTGACCTCGCATAAACCAAAGAGCGTTGTGATCTAGAAAATGGTACAGCCTCGCTGTCACCTTCAATGAAATACTGACGCAATTCGGGTCGAATGAATTCGAGTAAAAAACGCAGATGACCAATGATGGGATAGTTGCGCAAAATGGCATGCTTGGTTTGCTGCAAGTCACTGATACCCACAACGACCAAAACCGACAAAAGCAAAACCCACAAAAAGCTGACTTGTCCCACCACCAATTGCAATGCTGAAAGCACCCAAAGAACCACAATGGCAAAAAACGCCAAAAAACGAAGCGGCAGTCGCTGATCAATCCAATTCAACATCTCGGGTCTCCCTGTGAGATAGACGCAAAACGCGTCGGTCATTCAATCGTTTAAATGGCAAGCGGCTAGATGCTTGTCGCCTACAGATTTCAACACAGGTTCTTCGACGCGGCAACGCTCTGTGGCCTTAGGGCACCGAGGGTGAAAATGGCAACCGCTAGGCCGATTCACTGGATTGGGGACATCGCCGGTCAAAACAATGCGTTTTTTCTTTGCGCTTGGGTCGGGAATGGGCACCGCTGAAAGCAAGGCTTCTGTGTAGGGGTGTTTAGGTTGCGTGTACAACTGACGCGAAGGGGCAATTTCTACAATGCGGCCCAAATACATGACAGCAACGCGATTGCTAATGTGCTCTACCACCGACAAGTCGTGGGCAATGAACAAGTAGGTCAACCCCATCTTGACTTGCAAATCCTCCAACAAGTTGATGACCTGAGCCTGAATAGACACATCAAGTGCTGAGACAGGTTCATCGCAGACGATCAACTTAGGGGAGACCGCCAAGGCCCTTGCGATGCCAATGCGTTGACGCTGCCCACCTGAAAACTCGTGCGGAAAACGTTTCATGTGATCGGCATTCAAGCCAACGGTTTCTAACAATTCCACAATGCGTGCACGGTACGACTCGGGCGTAGGCGTGAGTTTGTGGATGGTCAGGGCTTCACCAATAATGGCCTCAACGGACATGCGTGGATTGAGTGACGCAAAGGGGTCTTGAAAAATAATTTGCATGTCACGTCGAACTTCACGCAAGGCATCAGAACCCATGGCAGATACGGCTTGACCATTGAAATTCACTTCGCCAGAACTGGGTTCAATCAATCGAAGAATGCAGCGCCCCGTGGTCGATTTACCACAACCCGACTCTCCCACCATGCCTAAAGTTTCACCCGGCGCAATGTCAAAACTGACCCCATCGACGGCATGCACTTGGTCAACTTGACGTCCAAAAATCCCCCCCTTGATGGGGAAATACTTGGTCAGACCCTTGACTTCTAAAAGTGGCTTAGGGCTGGAAGACAAGGAATGCATATCAGACATGTGCTTTACAGAGAGAAGTGGCAAGCCACGAGATGGCCTGCAGAAGTTTCACGGAGTTCGGGCATTTCTTGGGTGCAACGGTCGCTGGCGTATTGACACCGTGGTGCAAACCGGCAGCCCTTAGGAGGATTGATCAACTTAGGCACAGACCCAGGGATGGCCTCCAACCTCTGCTTATGGGCACTGTCGAAATCAATGCGAGGAATAGAGCGGATGAGGCCTTTTGTGTAGGGGTGCGCTGGTGAAGCAAACAGTTTTTCAACGGTGGCCTCTTCAACCACTCGGCCTGCGTACATGACCACCACCCGCTGCGCTGTTTCAGCGACAACACCCATAGCATGCGTGATGAGCATGATGGACATGCCCATTTGTGATTTAAGTTCGTTGAGCAAGTCTAAAATTTGCGCTTGAATGGTCACGTCTAAGGCCGTGGTGGGCTCGTCGGCAATGAGCAATTTGGGTTTGCATGACAAAGCCATGGCAATCATCACGCGCTGTCTCATACCGCCAGAGAATTGATGGGGGTAGTCATTGATCCTTTGGGCTGGCTTGGGAATATTGACCAGCCCCAACATCTCCGATGCCTTAGCCATGGCCTGCTTTGGTGTCAGGCCTTCATGCAATCTGAGTGACTCTGCAATTTGCTCACCCACACTCAAAACCGGATTGAGTGAGGTCATGGGTTCTTGAAAAATCATGGCGATCTCTTTAGCTCGCAAGTTGCGCATGGTTTGCGCGTCCGCTTGCACCAAATCTTGACCTTCAAACCAAATTTGGCCATTGGCAATTCGGCCGGGAGGCATGGCCAAGAGTTTCATAATGGTCATAGCGGTGACACTTTTTCCGCAGCCTGACTCGCCCACCACCCCCAATGTTTCACTTCGGTCAATGTGAAAGTTAACGCCGTCGACTGCATGCAACACACCGTCGTCGGTGTCAAAGTGAACCTGCAGGTTTCGAACTTTCAACAAGGGGTTTGACATACAGAAGCCCCTTTAAAGCACGCGGCGAGGATCATAGGCATCCCGCAAACCGTCGCCAATGTAATTGATGGTCAGCACAGTGATAAAAATCAAGGCACCAGGAAATAAAGCCCAGTGAACCGCCACATCCATGTGATCTTTGGCATCAAACAAAATGCGACCCCAAGTCGGAATGTCTGGAGGAAATCCAAGCCCTAAAAATGACAGGGTAGATTCAGCAATGATGGCAGCAGCCACATCGATGGTGGCCGCCACAATGACGGGGCCCATGGCATTGGGCAAGATATGCACTGTCACTTGCCGCCAAGGGCTGGCACCCAAAGCGCGCGCAGCTTCTACAAACTCTTTTTCGCGCAAAGTCAGAAATTGAGCTCTGACCAATCGGGCTACGGGCATCCAACGCAAGCCCCCAATGACTGCAACCACCAAAATAAAAACACCCGCCTCAGGACCCACTAATTTTTTCAATTTGTCGTTGAATAAATAAAAGATCAAAAGCAACAAGGGCAACTGCGGCAATGACAAAAACAAATCTGTGATCCACATCAGAAAGACATCGACGGGGCCTTTGGACATGCCAGCCACTGCGCCAACGACCACCCCTACGCTGATGGCAATCAGCATGGCGGCCAACCCTACGGCCAAGGAGATACGGCCACCATAAAGCATGCGTGCCAACAAATCTTGGCCAAGGTCATCGGTGCCCAAGGGATGCGCCCAAGAAGGCCCTTGCATGCGAGCATTGAAATCAATCTCATTGATGGGAACACGCCATAACCATGGACCCAACAAAACGGCCAACACAATGATGCTGAGAACAATGGTACAAAAAACGGCCAATTTGTGTCGTTTGAAACGCCGCCATGACTCACGCCCTGGCGACTGCGCAGACGACTTGGCCACCAAGGCTTTGCCGTCAGTTGAAGGAGATGCGAGGGTCGAGCCAGCCATACAAAATATCTGCCAAAAGATTACACGCGATCACCAACGTGGAAAATACAAAAGTCACAGCCATGACCACCGGGGTGTCATTGGCCAACATGGAACTGATGATGAGAGAACCTATGCCGGGGACACGGAAAATTTGCTCGGTGACGATGGCACCGCCAAAAATGGCAGGCATTTGAAGCGCGACCAATGTCACAACGGGAATGAGTGCATTGCGCAAAACGTGCTTCGTAATGACCACTTTTTCTGACAAGCCTTTGGAGCGTGCCGTGGTGACGTAGTCCAAACGAATGACGTCCAGCACAGCAGAGCGAACATAACGTGTCCAGGCACCTGCTTGAAACAAACCCAATACCGTGACCGGCATGATCATTTGCTTAAAGTGCTCCCAGAAAAAGCGCCAACCCGTATCAGGTATATCCGCCCTGTAAACGAATGGCAACCAGTCAAGGTGAATGCTGAAAAACAAAATGAGCAGAATACCCGTGAAAAAGGTTGGCAAAGAAAAGCCAATGAAAGCCAGAGTACTGGCAATCTGGTCAAACAAGGAGTAAGGCCTAGTGGCGGCGTAAACACCCACAGGAATAGCAATACAGAGTGCCAACACCTGCGACGATCCGATGACCAACAAGGTCACCGGAATGCGCTGCATGATGAGGGTTTCGACATTGATGCGGCTGATGAATGAATAACCCCAGTCGCCCTGAACCATGGCTGTAAGCCAGTTCCAGTAGCGAACCATCAGTGGGTCGTCCAAACCAAACTTTTCACGCAGGGCCAAGGCCACTTCGGCTGGAATGTTTGGATTGGAAACCAACTCAGAAAAGGGATCGCCTGGCGCCAACGCCAAAACTGAAAACAACACCAAGCTGATACCCAAAAGGCTGGGCACGGCAATCATCAATCGCCGAAGAATATAACGAAACATGGCGCTGATTTAAGTGGTCTTGAACCAATCTTTCAAGAGCCACAAATCATTGTCCCAGCCCGACAAAGGTGCCACCAAGTTGTGAACCGCTGCAGACGTGCGAGGGCGGTAAACCACAGGAATGATGGCAATGTCATTGACGGGCATGTCGTTCATCTTGACAAACAAGGCCGCACGTTTGGCAGGGTCCATTTCGGATTGAGCAGCCAGATAGGCTTTGTCATATTCAGGGTTGCTGTACCGGGTGGAATTGCGACCTAACCATTTGTTGGCTTTGCTGGCAAACTCTGAACTCAGGTACTGGTTCATGAACACCTCAGGATCTGGCTGGGGCATGGTAGTCGTAAACATTTGCATGTCTGCAAAAAGTTTGGTGTAGGTGTCTGGGTTGGCGGGGTCAGACGAGAAGTAGACCGATGCCGGCACCGATTTCAACTCCATGTCAATGCCGGCCTTTTGAGCCGCTTGCTTGATAATTTGTTGGGTCTTTTGGCGTGGTCCATTGATAGAGGTTTGGAAAACCAATTTGAGTTTTTTCCCACCTTTTTCACGGATGCCGTCTGCACCTTTTTTCCAACCGGCAGCTTCCAACACTTGGGCTGCCTTGTCTGGGTTGAACTCGTATTTTGTATTTTTGGACACAAAACGCTGAGGATTGTTCAGGAAGTTGGCCGTGGCAATACCGGTGCGGCCGTAAATGAACTTTTGCACACCATCGCGATCGACACACAAACTGATGGCTTGGCGAACCGCAAATTCTGACAAGATGGGGTGCTTGGATTTGGGATGCGAACGCTCGCCATCTGTTTCTGTCCAAGGGTCGGCCATGTTCAGTTGAATGAACTCAATGTTGCCGCCAGGGACAATGCTGGTTTTGCCTTTACCGCCTTGCTCTAATCGCAACAGCAGCTCGTCTTCGACTTGCAAATTCCAAGCGTAATCGTATTCACCCGTTTGCAAAACAGCGCGCGCGGCTGAGACGGCATCGCCGCCACCCTTCATTTCAATGGTATCGAAGTAAGGTCGATTGGCTTCGTGGTAGCTGGTATTGATCGCGCCGCGCAACATGTCACCCGGTTTGAAATCCACAAACTTGTACGGGCCGGTACCAACAGGCTTTAGGTTGGCAGGAGCATCGCGAGATGTAGCACCCTTGAATGCTTCAAAAATGTGCTTTGGAATGATCATGCCAGCAGCACTTACAAACGGATCTGCCCAGAATGGCGAAGGCTTTTGGTACTCAACCTTCACAGTATGGCTGTCCACCTTCGTGACTTTAATGTCTTTGTAAGAACCACCGGTGTAAGCAGAAGTGGCTGGATCGGCGGCATATGCGGCGGTAAATACGACATCATCGGCCGTGAAAGGCTTGCCGTCGTGCCACTGCACGTTTCTCTTGAGTTTCCAAGTAATCGATTTGCCATCTCTAGAAACGCCACCGTTGGCCAGAGTAGGAACCTCTGCCGCCAAGATGGGGACTAAGTTGCCATCTGCATCCCAAGCACCCAAAGGCTCGTAGAAAATGCGAGAACCTTCTTGGTCTTTGGTGCCGCTGGCGAAGTGAGGCTGAAGCAAAGTAGCACCTTGCCACCATAGCACTTTGAGGGCACCACCACCGCCACGCTTGGTGGGCTTGTAAGCAGAGGAGGTTTGCGCTTGTGCCAAACCTGAGGTTAAAAGCATTTGAGCGGCCATAGGCACAGTCAAACCAGCGCCAATCATGTGGCGAATGAATTGTTTGCGGCTAATGCCGTTGTCGCGAACTTGATCGATCAGACCGCGGATTTCACTTTCGTTCATGGTGCTCTCCTGAAAAATTAAATGACAGTCATAAAAACATCTCACACACTAACTCTAATTCATAAACCTAACATTAGGGTTTTGCTTTAGACGGAATGCGCATAAACTAATTTCTTTCTGTAAAAGATTCATCAAAGGATCCTTCATGGCCATCAAGAAAAGATCAGTTCAACTTCCCAGCATGACGCCAGGGACCCACCGCACTGTTTCTGTGCTCAGTTTTGGCAAAACGGGTGCGAGACCCAAGGTTTACATGCAAGCAGCCATTCACGCCAATGAAATGCCAGGCACCATGGCTCTCCACCATTTAATGCCCATGTTGACCGAGGCGGACAAAAAGGGCTTGATCAAGGGTGAGATCATTTTGGTGCCAACGGTCAATCCCATTGGCCAGTCTCAACTTGTTGGTAATTCCCATGCTGGCCGCTACAACCACCTCAGTCATGAAAACTTCAACCGAAATTGGATCGATTTGTCAGAGCCGGTTGCGCAAAAGGTATGGAAAAAAATTGGCACCCATCCTGAAGCCAATGTGAAGATGATTCGAAAAGCGGCCTTAGAGGCTTTGAACGAAATGAAGCCGGCCAATGAACTTCAAACGCTGCGGATAGAAATGCAGAAACTGAGTACAGACGCCGACTACGTGCTTGACTTGCATTGCGATATTTATGCTGCGTTGCATTTGTTCACCGCTCACAATGACTGGATCAAAGGGCCCACTGGACCCTTAGGCAACGCCGGTGCTTTGCAAGCCTTGGCAGCAGATTTGGGCGTCGAGGCCACGATGTACAACGACCCTTACCCCAGCACCCTTACCTTTTCTGGCGTAAATAGCGCTTTGTGGGCGCGCCTGCAAGATAAGTTTCCACAAGCCCACATTCCCCAAGCTTGTATGTCGGTCACTTTGGAAATGCGCAGCCAACACGACGTGAGCGATGCACTGGGCCTATCGGACGCCAAAAATCTATACCGTTGGTTGGTCAGGCAAGGTGTGGTAGGGGGCAAAGCAGCCCCTCTGCCCAAAATGAAAAGTGCCGCATCGCCAATCAGCGGCATGGACGTGGGTTACAGCAAGGGCACAGGCTTTTTGGTGTTCCATGTCAAACCAGGCGCCAAGGTCAAAAAGGGACAAGCCATTTGCGATGTGATTGACCCCGCCAACCCCAATGGACCCAAAGCCCGCACCACCTACACCAGTCAAACCGATGGCATTTTGTTTTCACGAAGGCTGGATGGCTACCTGTCGTGGCCAGGTCAGGTGATGTTCAGAATTGCAGGCCCCAAGCCCTTGGCACACCGAATGGGCATGTCGGGCTTGGACGATTGAAAGTCAAACTTAGATTTTTCCTAAGTAATCAGATTTGCCAATTTCGACACCACTGGCGCGCAGCATGCTGTACGTGGTGGTGGTGTGGAAATACAAATTGGGCAAGCCATGGCCCAGCAAAAATTGCATGCCCTTGTAGTGCGTTTCTTTCTCGCCACGCTTGACCACAATGTCTTTGTCTTCGGTGCCGTCAATTTGCTCTGGCTTGAAGGTCTCTAAAAACGCAATGGTTTTAGCAATACGCACTTGCAAATCTTTCAAATCTTTTTCAGTGTCTTCATGGGCTGGAATCTCAACGCCTGCTAGCCGAGCGATCAGTCCCTTGCAAACATCGCATGCAATTTGCACTTGTCGGCTCAAGGGAAACATGTCGGGGTAAAGTCGCATTGAAGCAAATACCACGGGATCTATTTTCTTGGCTTCAGCATGCGCTTGCGCCTTGTCTAAAAGATGCGACAAATTAATCAAGCCATTGATCAAACGGGGCACGCTGGCTTGGTACATGGAAATGGTCATAAGTTCTCCGGTTTAAAAATACAAAAAATGCACGGCTTGTTCAGGTTGCTTCAAGGAAGCGCTCTACAAGTCGCGTCCAGTAAGCTGCGCCATAGGACAAGTTTTGGTCGTTGAAGTCGTATTTGGGGTTGTGCAACAAAACACTGTCTGTGCCATTGCCAATTCGCAAGAAACAACCTGGTTTGTGCTGCAGATAGTAGGCAAAGTCTTCGCTGCCAGTCACCGGGCCAAAGGGAAATACCACCTTGTCTTCTCCCACCAACTCTACAGCAACCTGACGGGCAAAATCAGTTTCGGCTAGCGAGTTAATGACCACGGGGTAACCGCGTTCATAAGTGATTTCCACCTCACCCCCGTAAGACTCCACTTGCGCGCGCACCAGTGTCTTGATCCGTCTCTCCAACAACTCACGCACCTCAGGGCTGAAGGATCGAATGCTGAGCGACATGCTGGCAGAGTCGGGAATGACGTTGGACACACTGCCGGCATGGGCCGTGCCGATGGTGACCACCGATGTTTGCAGGGGATCGATGTTGCGCGAAACCACCGTTTGCAACGCCATGATCAAGCTGCCCATGATAACCACTGGGTCTACTGCTTGGTGCGGTCTTGCGGCATGGCCGCCCTTGCCCTTGACTTTGATGTAGCACGTGTCGGAGGCAGACATGAAGGCACCCGCACCAAACATGAATGTGCCGACGTCAACCCCTGGATGGTTGTGAATGCCAAAAATAGCATCGCACGGAAACCGTTCAAATAAGCCATCGGCAATCATTTGCTGAGCGCCGCTGTCCTTGCCGGCCTCTTCGGCGGGTTGGAAAACCAAGTGAACCGTGCCCTTGAAATTCTTGGTTTTGGCCAATTGCTGAGCAGCACCCAACAGCATGGTGGTGTGGCCATCATGGCCACAGGCATGCATGGTGCCGGCATGTTGACTGGCGTATGGTTTTTGGGTTTCTTCTTGAATGGGCAAAGCATCCATGTCCGCGCGCAAAGCGATGCCCTTGCCTTCGCCATTTTTCAAAGTCGCCACCAAGCCATGACCGCCGACATTGCGCGTCACTTGATAACCCCAGGCTTGCAACTTCTCTGCAACCCACTGAGCAGTTGATTTTTCCTGAAAAGAGAGTTCGGGAAATTGATGCAAATGACGCCTGGCTTCTGTCAAAGATTCCTGAGCGCCTAGCAAGTCAGTCAGTTTGCAAAAACAATCGTAACGAGCATTCATGGTGTGTCCTTTGAAGTTGTTGTGGGTGTCTTGCGCAACAGTTTAATGGGCCTTAAACAACCTTAGACAACATGTGCGGCGTTTTTCCCGCACCCAAGTCCCAATAAAGCCCTGTCATGACTTGAAGTGCCTCTTTGAGCAGTTCAGGGGGCAGGTGCTCATTGGGTGCGTGTTGAGAACAACCTGGATACGAGTGGGGTACCCAAATGGTTTTCAAACCTAGGACATCGGTAAAGATATCGTTGGGCAGTGAGCCCCCTAAATTGGGCAGAATGGCGGGGTTTTTTTGGGTTGTTTGCTGCAAAGAATGGGCAACCCATTTGACCCATGGGTCATCGGGGTCAATTCGGGTGGCTTTGAAAATTTCATCGCGCGCCGCTGCAATTTGGACATAGCCAAAACCATGGCTGTCCAAATGCCGCCTGAGCGCACTCAAGATGTCTGAACTGTCGATGCCCACCACAAATCGCAGTTGGCAAGTGGCCTTGGCTCTTGGTGGAATGGCATTAACAGGGTTGTCAGGATTGCCCGTTTTGAAGGCCAGCACCTCAAAAGAACACCAACCAAAAACACGCTCTGCAGGGCTGAGGCCTGGCTGACCCCATTCGGGTTCGATTGGAGGGCCATTCGCACCCCCATCTACTTCGCAGTCTGCCAACACACGCCTCACAGCATCAGGCAAAGACTTGGGTTTCCACTCGGGCACTTTGATTTCACCATGGTCTGTGACCAAACAGGCAATTGCATGGGCCAATTGAATCCCTGGGTTAGAGATCAGTCCGCCCCAATTACCAGAATGATGGGCACCCGATCTGGACTCAATGCTGAGTTCAAAATTGATACAGCCTCTAGAACCCAAAAATATCGTGGGACGGTCCGCTCTGAGGCGTGGCCCATCGGATGCGATCAACAAATCTGCTTTTAAAAGATCTGCATAGTCTGTGCAAACAGCTTGTAGACCTGGAGATCCTGTTTCTTCACCCATTTCGATGATGAATTTGGCATTGAAACCCAAACTGCCCCTCTCAGCTATGACACAAGCCATGGCCTGTAAGTTGACCGAATGTTGTCCCTTGTTATCTGCGATGCCTCGGCCGTACCATCGGCCCTCCAGTTCGGTCAAGACCCAAGGCGACAAACCATCACGCCATTCTGATTCCAAACCCCGAATGACATCGCCGTGGCCATAGCCAAGGACAGTGGGCACGTCTGGCGATTCAAGGCGCTCAGCAAATAAAAATGGCGCCTTGGCTTTGGGATGTTCAATAAGACGGCACAAAAAACCCATGGCCATCAGGGCAGGCTGCAGGTCATCTGTCAAATAGGCCAAGAGTTCAGCCGATCTGGCGGGATTTTGACTTTCAGTGGGCCTGGCAATTCTTTGGCGAAGCACTTGCTGAAACGAACCATTTTCAAATTCAGCTTCAGCCCTTTTGAGGGCAGCTTGTCTGGACATCATCTTGTTAGGGACTTGAAAATTATCAGACTACCTTAATTTGCGTGTATTGCGCAGAATTGACTGTACAAAGACGCAAAATGTGACGCAAAATTGGTCAAGTACTCTTAAATTATTTTCCAGCTTTATGCCATACAACATATAGTTGATTAACAATAGGTTAAATAACAAGTAGTTAACATGACAAATCACTCACACATGCATTCAAACGAAGCAAATCCGCCGGATTGGAAACATCAAGGTGTGCGCGTCGTACCTGGTAACCAGTTAGACGGCAATGTGCCCTCAACACCCGGCATGGATAGAAAAGCAGCCATCAACTTTGCAAGGGTGGGGGCAGAAAAGCTCTGGGCAGGCACCGTCACCATTCATGCCAATGCCAAAACGGGCGCGCACCATCACGGACCCCTAGAAAGCGTGATCTATGTGATCAAAGGCCGGGCCCGCATGCGTTGGGGTGATCATTTGGAGTTCACCGCCGAGGCTGGTCCAGGCGACTTCATTTATGTGCCGCCCTATGTGCCGCATCAAGAAATCAATGCCAGCCCCACTGAAGTGTTGGAGTGCGTGCTTTGTAGAAGCGATGGTCAGGCAGTGTCTGTCAACCTGGACATTGAGCCCGTCGAAAAACCCGAAAACGTACTTTGGATTGACCCGACCCACCCCCAAGGCGGGGTCAAATAGAGCTCATGCAATAAGGTCAATCAATCTTGGCGCCAGAATCTTTCACAAGTTTCGCCCAGCGCACCAAGTCAGACTTCACAATTTGAGCCAACTGATCGCCAGTACCCTTGAAAGGCTCACAACCTAAAGTGGCCAAGCGGTCCTGCGCATCCTTGGCATCCAAGGCTTTGGCTACATCGTTTTGAATTTGAAGCAATATGTTTTTGGGTGTTCCCGTTGGCGCAAACATGCCATACCAAGGTGTGGCGCCAAAACCAGGCACTGTCTCGCCAATGGTGGGCGAATCGGGCAAGGCAGCAAGACGCTTTTCATTCACAACGCCCAAGACCTTGAGTTTGCCAGCGCGGATAAATGCAATGGAGGAAGGCATGCTTTGAACAGACAGCGGTACTTGACCACCGACCACATCGGTAGCGGCAGCGGCAGCGGCTTTGTAAGGGATGTGCTGAAGCTGAATGTCGGTGGCCTTTTGCAGCATCTCGCCAATCAAATGGTTCAAAGTGCCATTGCCCGCAGAGGCAATCGACAACGTGCCCGGCTTGGACTTGGCCAAAGCAATGAGCTCTGCCACATTGTTGCCAGGAAAACTGGGGTTGGCAACCAACACATAGCCTGCTTTTGCCAAGGGGGCAATGGGGTCAAAGTCTTTGATGGGATCAAATCCTGTTTTGGCATACAAGGCAGGGTTGATGACCTGTGCACTGTCTGCATTGACCAGAAGCGTGTAGCCGTCATTCTTGGCTTTGGCGGCAAAAGCTGTTCCAACATTGCCACCGGCACCGGGCCGGTTTTCAACAAGCACTGTCTGGCCCCATTGTTCTGAAAGCTTTTGAGCAACAACGCGCGCAATGGCGTCATTGGCACCACCGGCCGCCTG
>Ga0078894_10000594_pt1 | contig 25508 bp, 29 predicted proteins | sample LauGreSu1BDMLBSD_2_FD_67506 | JGI IMG/M metagenome (GOLD analysis project Ga0078894, IMG submission 67506) | Freshwater lake microbial communities from Lake Michigan, USA - Su13.BD.MLB.SD (version 4) (version 4) | ecosystem: Environmental > Aquatic > Freshwater > Lake | place: Lake Michigan... | reverse complement strand
ATTTTTAACAAATTAATCGTTGCGCTTATCAAATAAACAATATCTTTGCACCGAATTTTAAAAACATATAAATTTTAGAAAAATGAAAAAATTAGCACTTTTATTGACAGTTGCAACATTCGCAATCACTTCTTGTAACGAAACTGCTCCTGCTACTGAGGAGACTGTAGTAGAGACTCCAGTAGTAGAGACTCCGGCTGCTGACACAACTGCACCTGCAGAGGCTGTTGTTGCTGACACAACTGCACCTGCTGCTCACTAATCAAATAATTGGTCTATTAAGATAATTATTTAGAACGTTCTAATGAATAGGCTACCCTCGGGTAGTCTATTTTTTTTTACATCTGTTTCTATATGTTGATATTAAGAACTAAGTTCTTTATCATTTAAACTAAATTTGTAATGAATTTTAAAACATTATAAAATGAAAAAAACAGCACTTATTGCTTTAACAGCATTATCTTTTTCTCTTGTTAGTTGTAACAATGAAGAGGCAAAAACAGAAGAAGTAACAATGGATCAAGCTGTAGAGCAAATGACGCAAGCATTAGATTCTGCGAATGTAGTGGCTCCTGCTGCTGATTCCGCTGCTTCTGCCGCACATTAGTTATCTCAAAGTTAAATATGATGGTTTCAATAGATTGCTCACCTAGGTGAGCAATCTATTTTTTTTAACTATTGAAAAAGGATTGGATGTTTTTAGAATTCTATCGCTAGCTGACCTGTAGCGAGCAAAATTAGGAGGATTGAACTATCCTTGCTGCTAAGATGAGTTGGAGTGAGTTGACTTAATTTACCAGAAAGACGCAAACCATTTTGATTTCGATTCAAAGCTTGATCTGTAGATTGGCTACAGTAGTCTAGTAGCTCTCCTACAGGCATTTCAAATTTTTCTTCAAGGCTTTGTTCGATTTTACCATTAAAAAGCCAACTAGCAGCTTTATGGAAGATATTTTTAGTCTGAATGTCGAAGGAAAGATTTCGCATTCTTACGGAGCGTCTTTCTGCCTGGTAATATAATTCACCTTGAATATATGTCTTTCCATTAAAAGAACCCGATATATCTGTTTCTATCATTAGCTTTCCTTGATTGTTATATAGCGCTACATTGTGAATGTTAACATTGTATTTTCCATTGTTAAAACTAAATTCTTGATCTACAAATTTCTTCTTAGCTATTTGACTAGCTTCACTATAAGGTATAGTAACCATAGTATATAACTTGAAGCTATCTGCTGTCAAATTTTTATAAATTAAAGGAGGGAGTTGATATGTCACAGGTGTTTTTAATGCAGAATCAGAACCAATACATGATCTTACGAGTGCCTTCAAATGAAAAGAAGATTTAATATAGTTCTCATCTTGGGTAAATGGACTAGCCAAGATAGCCTGTGGAATAATTGCTAGCCATGTGTTATAGCTATCTGAAACTTTCTGCGGCTCTTTGAGTTGATTCCAAACTTTTACCATATCGTCCCTTAGATTTAAATTCTTACTTATCTGGTCATCTATAAGTTTAGCATAGTCTCCTTGATTTTTATCAAGAATTTTTTCTACAATAGGCGTGATAGGTAATTGGAGAGAAACGAAATTTAAACTAGGTTTTTGTGTCCAGGTATAACCATTTTTTATTGTCTTCGTGACCAATTTCCAATCATTAGATACACTATAAATAAGGTTAAAAGACATAGTCAGTTTAAACTCTGAACTTTTATAGGTATACGCTCCAAAAGCCCCTATGCCTTTTTCTATCCATACTTTAAGAGGTACATCTATTTTTAGCACATTGTTTTTTACAGAACTTAGTCTTATTTCACCATCCTTCCATACCGTGCACTTCATCTGATCATTCAGATCATCTGTATAAAGACTATCTTTATAAATAATGCCCTTTATTGCTTGATTGGTTGTCAGCTCTAGCTTTTTTATACTCAGTTTAAATGGGAATTGAAGGGAAGATATATGAGTGAGCACAGTATCCTGCGACTGCATGCAAAAGCTAAGTAACTCGCAGAGGGTGACTAAAAGTAGCTTTTTCATTTAATGTGCAAATTTCATCTTATATCTAGTAGAGATAAGCCCCTTCTTTATATCTTCTAGCTTTCGTTTAATCATTTGTTTTTTGAGCGGTTTGAGTTTTTCTACAAAGAGTAATCCTTCTATATGATCGTATTCATGCTGAATAACTCTTGCCGTAAAGCCCGTGAAAACTTTTTCTACTAGCTCCAACTTTGCATTATGATATCGTATTTTTATTTTCTTTTCACGCTCTACATGACCATAGATATTCGGTATACTAAGACAGCCCTCTTCTAGAGAGACTTTGCCATCTGTTTCATCGATCATTTCAGCATTAATAAAAACTTCCTTCAAGCCTTCTTCTGATCTATCCTTGCGCTCATCATCCGCATTTAATCTAGTACTGTCAATAACAAATATTCGAATAGAAAGACCTATTTGCGGAGCTGCTAATCCAACGCCCTTGCAGTGGTACATAGTTTCGCACATGTCAGATACTATGGGTGCTATGTCTTCCATTTTTAACTCTACTGCCTCTGCTTTCTTTTTTAATAAAGGATGTCCGTATGCATAAATTGGGTAAATCATTTGGGAAAGTTTGATTTTAATTCTAAATAATTTTGTAAAATAATGACCGCTGAGACGATATCAATTCGAGACTTATCTTGCCTTTTCTTTTTCCTCACACCACTATCAATAATAGACTGAAAGGCCATTTTAGAAGTGAACCGTTCATCAATTTCAGCTATATATTTGTCTGGAAAGGCTTCTTTCAATTGTACTTTAAATACATCTATTTCCTTAGCTATCTCATTCAGATCATTTTTTAAGGTCAATGGCTTTCCTAGCACGAATCCTTCTACACTTTCTTTTTGACAATAAGTCTTAAGATATATTAGGAGCTCAATGGTAGGAAGAGCTTCAAGGTGAGTAGCTATTAGTTTTAGCGGATCAGTCACAGCCAGACCACACCTCTTTTTACCGTAATCTATGGCAAGTATTCTCAATGGGAGGCAACTTTGACAAAAACTTTGAAATATACGGAACGTTCTGATGGTTCAGTATTACCATATAAGGAGAGTTTATTCATATTAAATCCATTTTTTTTAGCACTATTGTATTCTATTTTTACTGAACCAGTGTCTCCAGCAGCTATAGGTCTATTGTCATAGCTAGGTATAGTACAACCACAGGATACTTTTAAATCTTTAATAAAATAAGGGTTTTTACCTGTATTGATATAGCGAATATCTCGTTCGATAATTTTATTGACAGGTATGGTGTCGAAATTGTATTCATCACTTAAAAACTTAATTGTAGTGGGGTTTTGGAAGAAATAATCATTATTGGCAACAGAAAAATTCGGATTTTGCTTCTTTTTATAATCGACATCATCCACATTTATTTCATCTGTAGAGATAGTTCCACTTTCTTCTACAGAAGTTTTACCCTTAAATAAATAAAATCCCATAGCTAAACAAGCTATCAGTAGCACTACAGTCGTAAATTTCCAGATATTTTGCATATTTTGTTTTACTTTACAAATTTAAAGAATTTATGGAAACCGAGGCGAACTCTTTATTTGAGTAACCCTTTAAACTCATCATATTTATAACCCTTTGCTAAAAGATAGCGGATTAATTTTGCTTTAGCTTCTTGTTTTTCATTTTTGAGAAGAAGGCTAATCCATTTTTTTTCGATAAGACTGTTTAAGTTTGACGCATAGGTTTCGCTATCGAGTTCTTCAAAAACTAGTTTTATATCTTCATCTTTGATGCCTTTTTTCATCAACCCAAAGCGAATTTTTTCCAGTCCATCTTTTTTGAAACTGACTTTGGAACGCATAAAAGCCCGTACATAGCGCTCTTCGTCTAAGAACTTATTCTCTATTAGAGATTCTAAGAGTGAAGGGAAATGAAGAGACGGAATTTTGAGACTATACATCTTGGTCTTGACTTCAGAGATGCAGCGCTCCTGATATGCACAGTAATTCTCGAGTTTTTCTAACCATTTTTGATATTCCTCGTTAGGCATTCTTCTTATTTTTCCATAATTTATAACAGTACAGGGCGAATGAAATAAATCCAAAGGCAAAAAATGGCAAGCAATAACATTTACTTCCAATCTTAAAGAACTCAACGAGCATCCATGTGGAGTTAGCTAGAATCCAGAATAAAACAGCCAGATTTACCCAGAATTCATCCTGTTCTTTTGTGATTTTTAATATCCAGATTGCAGCAAACAGCGTTGGTAATATCATGATACTCCCCAACAACTTAAACTCCATAGCCCAGCACATATCTTTGATGAGCCAGAGTAGAACGTGGAAATTCTCTAAAAGTCGACTATTTAGGTTCATTTAAAATTTGTCTTATACTTAATCAATACTGCTACGATACTCCCTACTTTTAAAGGTGATTCAATATAAACAGGCAGTCGACGCTCATCATCGGTCATAAAGATACGCATTTTATCTACCTCGGAGAATATACGCCCCGTAAGCAATATAGGCTGTAATACTATACAATTGTAATCACCATATTCAGTGGAAATAGATTGCTTGCCGTGATATTTTACTCCCACTTGAAATACTTCGTTGTCGAGAAAAATGGGAAAATTATATTGCTGTCCACTATCCAATTTTTTATAGTCTAAGCTTCTACAATACAATATAGCTGATACTATGTCCTGTGTATTGGGTGGTATAGCCATTGTGTCCATTCGATGTGCATTTTTACTGTCTTGCATTTCCGCAATGACTTTTAGGCTATCGTGTAAAAAATTGAAATCATTATGAATTTTAAATCCACCTTCATTGACTCGTCGAAGGAAAAATTTTGGGCGACAAGTACTAGTTTCTAAAACAGTCGCGTATTCGTCTCTTACTTTATAAAAAATATCGAAAGCTGGCGCTGTGTTCCCTCGGGCAATGCAAACGGTATGATGTTTATTATCTACCGCTCGTTCGGTAAACTCAAAACTGACAAAACCCGCCGTCACCCATACTTCGCTAAATTTATAAATAACTTTATAGCGCGCATATTCCCCCGCCTTGAATTGATTCAAAGCGAGCAAATCTTTACTTCTATTCTGTGCTGAAAGCGATAATATTTGTACAGTGCAAATAAAGAACCATAGTAAATGCTTCAAGGTCAATCTTGTTTTTGGCAAAGTTCGATCAATGAGCCGCCCGTGGATTTCGGGTGAAAGAAGAAAACGAGTTTATTGGCGGCACCTAATTTCGGTTTATCTTGTAGAGGCTCGAAACCGTCGTTTTTCATGCGTTCTATCTCCACATAAATATCATTTACTAGAAAGGCCATATGATGAATTCCCTCACCTTTTTTCTCGACGAATTTATAAATAAGGGAGTCCACATCTATACCTTCTAGAAGCTCTATTTTCGAATCAGCGCCTGTTTTGAAGAAGGCAACTTTGACTTTTTGACTCTCTAAATATTCTTCGTGATAGGCGCTGCTCTGTAAAATGGAAGTATACATTTTTTTGGCATTCTCGATGTTTTTTACAGCTATTCCTATGTGGTCAAGTATCATTTTAAATAGATTTATCTAATTCGCAAATTGTTTCAAGGCTCTTATATGGGCTTTCAATGCACTCCCTACGGTATCGAATTCAAGATAAGGAATACCGCATTCCTCCGCCGTTTGTTTTACTATCGGAGCTAGCTGAGGATAGTGTACATGGCAAATATGAGGTAATAAATGATGCTCCACTTGAAAATTAAGTCCACCGACCCACCAGCTAACAAAAGAGTTATGGCGTGCAAAATTACTGGTCGTCTGCATTTGATGGACAGCCCATGTTTGTTCTATTTGGTGATCTTTAATGGGAGTAGGATGAACCGTATTGTCTACGGTGTGTGCTAATTGAAAAATAGTCGTCAAGATCAATCCGCTCAAGAGTTGCATCACGAGAAAACATAGGAGTGTTTGGGAGATAGCAATGTCAGAAATAAAATAAGGGAGTAAAAATAGTGCTGCAAAATAGAGCAGTTTAGCCAAAATCAATTCTACCCAAAGCCAAACATTTTCTGTATGGGTGTTTTTGTTTAATCCTTCCCGAGTATAGCGGTGCAGCTGAATGAAATCCTTTACTGTACACCAGTATAGCGTAGCAAAAGAATAAAATAGGAAGGCATAAATATGCTGATACCGATGGTACCACTTGGACTGCGCGAAAGGAGACAGTTTCAAAAAAGCTTTGTCATCTATATCATCATCATAGTGGACGATATTCGTATATGTATGATGCAAAATATTGTGTTGAATTTTCCAGTTAAACTCTGACCCACCTAAAACGTTGATGATTTTTCCTATCCATTGATTCCATTGATAACTCTGAACATAGGCACCATGATTCGCGTCATGCATAATACACATACCAATTCCAGATACACCTATGGCCATTATACACCACAATACTATACCAAAAGATAAATTTGGGACAAAAACGATATAGCCAATAAAAGGTAACACATAAAGGGTAATCATAAAAATCGATTTTACGACCATCCCTGAGTTACATTTATTGGAAATTCCTTTTTCGAGAAAATAATTATCTACACGTTCTCTTAATAACTTAAGAAAATCAATAGACTCTTTAGAAACAAATTTTAATGGGGTTAGCTTTTGAATCACAATGGATGCAGCGATTATTTATGTCTTCTCCAGGTTTGAGATTTGGTGATAAAAAGTACCTTACCTGTTACTACTAGCTTATCCGGACCAGCCATTTTCAAAAATCCATTATACTCTTTCCCAGCGTCCGCTTTGTATATTTTGCCACCTTCCCACTTGTTGCCACTTTTTTTCATATTTGAAATGATAACCATACCAACTAGTGGCTTGTTCTTACGCTCTCCATCGCATACTTCGCAAACTGTATTCTGTGGTTTTAAGAGCAGTTTTATTATCTTGCCAAATAGTTTTTGGTCCTTTTCATAGACTTCTACATGGGATTTTTCTTTCCCAGTTTCATCATCTACTGTAACCCATATACCTATAGGATTTTGACTTTGCAGTGTTATAGAAAATAAACTATATAGAGCGATTTGAAACAAAGTTTTATTCATAGATAAGCTAATTTTAAAGCTCTAAAATAGTTATTTTCCAGTTAGCTAAAAGTTTTTTCTACCTATACCTTAAAATTAACATACATTTACTAACATAATATTAAAATTTGTGAAAAAAATATTTGTTAGTTGTATATTTATCTTGCTTTGCAAGCAAGTATTTTTCGCCCAGTATTCTTACAGTGGAATCAGAACATCAAAGCGCGCGGGAATTCTAAGTGCGACGATCAACCCTGCTGAATTGGCGAATATGCCGCAGAAAGTAGATGTTCATTTTGTAGGATTTGACCTTAATCTGGCTAATAATTTGGTAAATCTGACACCATCGTCTATCGGACATTTGGACAGTTTCGTAGATCGATATTTAAATAAAGTTAGTCCGGAAGGGTTTACATTTCGAGTCAATATGGATGTCATGGGCCCAGGAGTCGCTTATGCCATAAATGATAAAATGACGGTAGGTTTGTTTACAAGAGCTCGATTGCAAATGACGATGAATAACTTAGATATCGTGACGGCTAGAGCTTTGGCTAGGTCTGAATTGATAGAAAACGCGACGCTTCCCTATACGACTCCTACCATCAATAATATGAGTATGAATCTAGTAGGTTGGACAGAGATTGGCGGATCATTCGCTATGAATTTATATAATTCTAAAGAACATAGTTTCTCCATAGGTGCGAGTATTAAAGCCCTATTTCTGGGTGGTTATGCTAATTCTTTCTTGACTAATTTTAAGGCGACCATCGATACTGCAGCAGGTGGAAATGTGAGAATCTCTAATGGCTCAGGGGAGATAGGAATGGAACACACAGGCTCTAATGACCCATTGGAAAATTTAGGTTCTAATTTTATGGGAAGCCCTAAAGGGATTGGTTTTGACCTAGGTGCGACTTATCAATACAAGGATAAAAAAACAGGAGAATATATTCTCAAACTAGGTGCGTCTATTGTGGACATAGGCACTATGAGTGCGAGTATGAATGCACAGAATAGTCGAAGTTTTACTATTAATCCAATTTTAAATTTTGATCCTTCGACCATTCAGGGCGATAATATGGATGAAATCATCAATAATATAAAAGCCTCTGGTATAGCTACAGAAGTGCCTATAGATAGTGTGCAGACAATTAATTTACCTACAGCTTTTAATTTAACTGCGGACTGGAATGTATGGAAATCCTTTTATCTGACAGCACACGTGCAGCGTCCTATGACAAAGAGAGATAACCCTCGAAGTCTTATAGCTCCTGATTTCATTTGTTTCACTCCTCGTATTTCTTTTAGAGTATTCGAAGCCTACATGCCACTGAGTTTTTCTAGCCTTCAGGGAACTAGTCTCGGACTAGGTGTTAAACTAGGACCGGTTTATTTAGGAACAGGAAGTTTGTTATCCGCTACATTCTCAGATAACAATAAAGCGGTTGACTTCCACTTTGGATTCAGAGGAGGATTTGGAAATAGAAAGAGAAAAAATAGTACAGAATCTTTAGCCGCTCCTGCCAAGACAGAACCAGCAACTAAAGTATCCAACTAATTTAAAAAATAAATATATAATTAATGAAACATTTTTTTTTATTGGCAGTAGTTTTTATTCTTGGTTGTCAGACCATACCAAAAGCTGATTCCGAAACGAATAAAAAATTCAATGAATTCTTGGATAAGAAATTCGATGAAATGCTCCAACGAAATCCTGAATTTGCTGCTTCTCTAGGTTTGAAATACAACTATGGACAGTGGACTGATAGAAGCATAGAGCATAGTAGAAGAGAGTTGAAGATTAAAAAAGATGTGCTCGATACGCTGCTCCAATATGATAAATCAAAGCTAGATGCTCAAAGTCTTTTGAGTTTAAGACTTTACGAAGAAGATATAAAAAACGCAGAGGAGGCAAAGAAATGGGAGGGTTATTTCTATGAGTTGAATCAAATGGGAGGTGTCGTGACAGATATGCCTGCTTTCCTTGTCAATGTGCATGTGGTAGATTCACTTGTGGACATCGAAGATTATATTCAGCGTCTGAGAAATTTTAAATATCCTATGGAACAGACCATAGAAAATCTAAGGTATAGTCAATCTATTGGTGTGGTGCCACCCGCTTTTACTTTTCCATATGTAAAGGAATCTATAGAATCTATGATAACTTCACTTTCTAATTCTAATAAGAATGATTTAATCGATGATTTCACGTCTAAACTTGCTAAAATAAATGTCTCCGATGCCAAGAAAGATAGACTTCGCGAGGCTGCTAAGTTGGCTATAAAAGAATCTGTACTTCCTTCCTATCAATTGATGGCTCAATTTTGGGATGAATATGCACTACTGTCTAAGGCTAGTCATGGGGTATGGTCTTTACCAAATGGGCAAGATTATTACAAGTATTGTTTAAAATCCAACACAACACTTAATATGACGCCAGATGAAGTCTACAAATTAGGTCTAGAAGAAGTCGCTCGGATCCAAGACGAGATGAAGATAATAATGAAGCAAGTAAAGTATAAGAATGATTCTTTACAAGATTTCTTTCAATTTGTCCGAACAGATAAACAGTTTCAATATAGCTCTGATCAGACAGGCCGTAAGGCTCTGCTCGGAGATGCTAAGAGGTATTTTGAGGAAACCAATAAAAAAATACCCGAGGTATTCAATATAAAGCCTAAAGCCACCTGTGCAGTCATGGCCGTGGAGTCTTTTAGAGAAAAGTCTGCGGGTGGTGCATTTTATGAAAATCCAAGTCTTGATGGCAAGCGACCTGGTCGCTATTATGTGAATTTGTATAATATGGGCGATAATCCCAAATATCAACTAGAGGCATTGACAGCTCATGAAGCTATTCCAGGTCACCATATGCAGATAGCTATAGCACAGGAATTGACCAATATTCCTGATTTTAGAAAACATGGAGGAAACACAGCTTATATAGAAGGCTGGGCATTGTATTCAGAAAAATTAAATAAAGAGATGGGGTTTTATCAAGATCCTTATTCCGATTTTGGTCGTTTGAGTATGGAAATATTTAGGGCTGCGCGTCTAGTGGTAGATGTAGGTATTCATAATAAGCAGTGGACCAAAGAACAGGCTATAGCCTACTTTATAAAAAATACAGCCAATGCAGAGGGCGATATTTATAAAGAAATAGAACGATACTTCTTATGGCCTGGTCAGGCTGCAGGCTATAAGATAGGTATGAATAAAATCTTAGAGTTGAGAGAACAATCTAAGGTGAAATTAGGTAAAAAATTTGATATACGAAGATTTCATGATATTGTACTTATGAATGGCTCTGTGCCACTGAATGTCTTAGAGGAATTGGTCATGAATTAATTTTGAATTCATAATTTTGAATTTTTAAAATATTAAAGCTGAAATTAAACAGATCTTAATTATAAACTAAATTATATGTCAAATCAAGAATCAATCGTAAAAATTGAAGTTAAAAAAAATGGACCACTGAGAGTCATCACTGAGAAGATGGAAATCGATATACAGGGAAAAATAACTATGAAAGAGTCAGTAGCATCGTTCTGCCGATGTGGAAAATCCCAGAATCAGCCTTTCTGTGACGGAAGTCACAAGGAATTAGAGCCATTTGAGTAAATTTGTAAAAAAAACAGCATATATGATATCTCGTATAGGGATTATTGGGGGCGGATTTGCAGGTATTATGACTGCAGTGAATTTAATTAAAAAAACAAATACTCCACTACAGCTATATATAATTGGTGAAAGGATTAGCTTTGCTAGAGGCACAGCCTATGAGTCCTATTTGGATAAGCACATTCTCAATGTGTCGACAGAAAAAATGAGCGCGTTTCCTGATCAGCCTAGTCATTTTCTAGATTGGGTTATGGCAAGATCTTCTTTCCAGGATTTGCCAAAGGAAATTGTAGCCAAATCCTTCCTCTCTAGAAATCTCTATGGCGATTATTTGTGTGAATTGTGGCAGGAATCTATCAAGATAGCGAGAGAGAAGGATATAAATGTCATAGAGCTAGTAGATACAGTTATAAAGCTAACAAATCTAAGTGCTGGTATTGAATTATCATTTTTGAATTCGCCGAGTATCAAAGTAGATAAATGCATCATGGCTACCGGAAATCAGATTCCTAAAAATCCAAGTATTCCTAATCTTTCTTTTTTCAAAAGTTCAAATTATTTTCAAAATCCTTGGAAAAAAGAATGCGTCAGTAATGTGAATGATTCCCTCCCTATTCTCATTATCGGTAACGGTCTTACTATGGTAGATACTATTCTTGGTCTACAAGATAATAAATTTAAAGGAGAGATATATTCCATTTCTCCCAATGGGTTCAATATTTTGCCACACAGACATACTGGATTGATTTATCAGGCTCATTTAGAAGAAATTCATGATAAGATGAGTTTAAAAGAGCTTACTAGAGTTATACATAAGCATGTGAAAATTGTCCGTCAATTTGGCATATCAGCCGAGCCAATTATTGATGCTTTGAGGCCTCGTACTCAGGGAATATGGAGAAATTTAACTGCGACAGAAAAGCAATTTTTTATGTCCAGATTGAGGCATTTATTCGGCGTAGCTAGGCACAGAATTCCTCTTCATATCTATGACAAAATCCAAAAATTACGTATAGATGGTCTACTACATATACAGTCTGGGAAAATCATAGATATCACAGAAATAGGTGGATGCATTGACGTTACATATTTTGATAAAAAACAGCGTAAAACTCAGGTCTTAAAAGTGTCTAGAGTAATTAACTGTACTGGGCCTGAAACTGACTTTAGCAAATTAGAAAATAATTTTTTAGGTCAATGTATTCAAGATGGTATTTTTTATCAGGACGAACTCAAACTTGGAATTCAAACGAATGTAGAGACTTTTAAAGTTAAATCCAAAGATGGTGTAGAGCATTTTAATCTTTTCACCTTAGGCTCTAATCTCAAAGGAGAGCTTTGGGAAAGCACAGCCGTCAACGAACTCAGGCATCAGGCAAATGCCATAGCTGATATTATACTTGCAGAGGTAAACTTAATTGATGATTCAAATAAATAGGATCAGTTTATCATAATGATATGAGATATATGATCCATTCCATTGCTTATCAGTCTGATTTTGTCTAAAGATAATCATGTATCCATTCAGAATGAAAAAAACCGAACTTCGCCCTTATTTTCTTGAAAAAAGAAACATGCTTTCTTTGCTTGAAAAGAGAAAATATGATTTTTTTCTAAGCGGTTTACTTATGGATTATATTAAAATGCACGGATTCTCTACCATACATACATACTTACCCATCGGCTCTGAGGTTGATTTTTATCCTGTGATTCAGAAGTTATTGGATTTGGATATAAAGATTGTATGCCCTCAAGTCAAAAATAAACCAATTTTTAAAAACTTAATCTTAACTTCATTAGAAAATTTAGAGCAGGGGAGATATGGAACCAGACACCCTGCCAATGCAGAGGAATATAATGGAGACTTTGACCTAGTCATTGTTCCTGGACTCGCATATAATGCTGAAAAATATAGACTAGGATATGGGGGAGGATATTATGATTATTTTCTTGAGAAACACCCATTATCAGTCAAATTGGGCTTGTTTTATCCCTTTCAATTTGCAAGTGACTTGCCTGTAGATGCGCACGATGTGCCGCTAGATATTATATTGACCACCACTGGTTAAATGCTTAATTCTTCAGTTTTATCCACATAAATAGAATTGGATAAAATTATTCGGAGTCGAAAATCTACTTTTGTCTTCATTCTACAGTCACTTTCATGCAAATGAAAGTGAATCGTATGTGAATTTGTATTTCAATCCCTTTGAGATATTGAAAATAATTCTAATAAGGCATAAACCCGAATTAAATTAAATAGTAAAGTTTTTTCCAACCTTCTATTGATTAAATTGAGCTAAATTTGCTTCACTAAAACATATTCCATGAATAAATTCATACTTTCAATACTTATCCTCGTCATTAACTTATCCATATTTGCTCAGGATAATCTCATCAATGCTTTAGAAAAGAACAAATCAGATAGCGCCAAGAAAAAATTTCAATTCACAACTATTTATGATATTGAAAAAACTTCTGTCAAAGCTCAAGGTAAGTCTGGCACTTGCTGGAGTTATAGCGGAAATTCATTTCTGGAAAGTGAATATATTCGTGTAAAAGGTAAGCAACTAGATCTAGCAGATATTTTTGCTGTGCGATGTGCACTAATTGACAAGGCTGAGACCTATGTGCGCTTGCATGGAAATCTAGGATGGGGTGAAGGCGGAGCTTTTCACGATGTCATGAATATGTATCGAAAATATGGAGCCCTTCCGCAATCCGCATATTCAGGTATTCAGTATGACAGTAAAATCAATAACTTTGGCGAGATGATGGCTGTCCTTGAAGGATACCTAAAAGGCATTATTAGCAATAAGAGCGGGAAGATATCTCCACTCTGGAAGAAAAATTTCGTCACATTAGTTGATTCTTATCTAGGAGCGCCGCCCGCAGATTTTGAATTTGAGGGTAAAAAGTATACGCCTAAATCATTTGCTGATAACTACCTTGGCATCAAAGCGGATGATTACATAGAAATATCTAGCTTTAGTCATGTTCCTTTCTATGAAGAATCTCTCTTATTAGTGCCTGACAACTGGAGCTTTGATAAGGTTTGGAATGTAAAAATGACCGAAATGACCGAAATCATAGATTATGCATTGAAAAACAACTACTCGGTAGCCTGGGCTGCAGATGTGAGCGAGAAGGGATTTAGCTGGAAAAATGGTGTAGCCATAGTACCAGATAGTCTTCCAGAGGATAATAGAGACGATGAGTATCAGAATAAAATGAAAAAAATATTCGACGGCCCAAAGTCTGAGCTAGCCATAACGCAAGAAATGCGCCAAAAAGCCTTTGATAACTATGAGACTACTGATGATCATGGGATGCATATTACAGGTCTAGCCAAAGACCAGACAGGAAGAGAGTATTATATCGTCAAAAACTCATGGGGAGAGAAAAATGATCACAAAGGCTACATCTATGTGACCAAAGCTTATCTCATGTATAAGACGACTGCTATTCTAGTCAATAAAAATGGGCTTCCATCAACTATTAAGTCGAAATTAGTTAAAAACTAAATGCTTCTTACTTCCTTAACTAAGGCCAATGACTATTCTTTTGGCATAGAAGAATATAAAGGAAGATTAAGATTTGTCATTTTTTACAAGGAAGAGGAGATAGCCTGCAGAAAGGAAGATAGAAAAGTAATTAATTCTTTCATAAGGTCTAGCGATGTTGGTATTTTTCAAGGCAGAATAAAACTTAGATCTGAATTAGATTATATTATAGTATTTTTGAAAGGAGAATGTCTAGGGACTATCGCTAAAACGGAATTTGATCGTGTTCTGGCTAAAATAGGTTTAAAATAACTTATAATATCTTTCATGTCATTTCTGTTAAAATTACTAATACATTTAATATACTATCTCGAATCATTTCGATTTGGCAAAGGCTTAAGAAGGCTTATTTATTTCGTTTTGGCGCATATTGTGCGCTATAGAAGAAAAGTTGTTGATGCCAATTTAACCATTCTACTGCCACATGCAAGTAAACTAGAGTTATCGGCATACAAAAGTAGGTATTATCATCACATGGCTGATTTAATCGTCGAAACGCTCTGGTGTTTTCGTGCCAGTCCTGAAGAGCTGAAGCCTAAAGTCCGATTTAAAAATCCTGAAGTGTTTGAGGACATCTTTGCCAGCGGAGAAAACGCTACGATACTCTTATCGCATATTTGTAACTGGGAGTTGTTCTGTCAGTGGGCAGGGCTCTTTATCCCTAAAGTGAATGTCGTCATACTTTATACCCCTATAAAAAATAAGGCACTTAACGAACTTATGATGCGCCTAAGACAGCGTTTTGGAGCTATATTGGTCTCTACCAAATCTACATTCGATTTATTTCGAGTGCAGAAAACCAAGCAGGTTTGTATCAATTTATTCGCTATAGACCAGAATCCGGGCGATCCCTACCATCAGCATTGGTTAAAGTTTTTCGGACAGACGGTACCAGTTATATCTGGAGCAGAAAAATTTGCTAAATCTCAAAAACAAGCAGTCTATTTTCTGCGTGTGACAAAAAGTAATACGTACGTGCTCGAACTCATAGAGGTAAAGTACGTCACAGATAAACCTTATGACCTTACAATGAAGCAATTCGAACTCCTAGAGAATAATATCCTTGAAGATCCAAGTCTATGGCTCTTATCGCATAATAGATTTAAGTATAATAAGTAATTTGAAGCTATGATAAAAGATTTCCTTGCCAAGCGCTCTAGAATCAACCCGTGAGTGCTTGATTCAAATTTCAACACTCAACTTTCCTCCAGTTTCTTCATCCATTTGGGTAAATCAGGGGCTTGATAAGATCTCATTTGTGTTAGAAGATCGTCTATGTTCTCAGATACTAGGAGCATATTTTTGTGAATTGGCTTGAGCAATTGGTTAGTTTCCATGGTTTCTAGCATAGTTATAAGAGGTGTAAAGAAATTATCTAGATTCAATATGCCTATTGGCTTGGTATGAAGTCCTAATTGTGCCCACGTCAGTATCTCAAATAATTCATCTAAGGTACCAAAGCCACCAGGAATAGCTATAAATCCATCAGCCATTTCTTCCATTAAGGCCTTACGCTCATGCATTGATTTAGTCTCAATGATTTTAGTTAGACCCACATGTACTATTTCTTTTTGGCTGAGAAAGCGTGGAATAATGCCCACTACCTGACCATTATTATAGAGGCAAGAATTGGCTGCCTCACCCATAAGACCCACGTGGGCGCCACCGTATATCATTTTGATTTGATTTATAGCTAGATATTTACCTAATTCTTGAGCTATTATGGTGAATCGTGGATTATTTCCTTGACTAGAACCGCAGAATATGGCCAGTGATTGAATTTTTTGCATGCAAATCGTTTTAACCAGATCCAAAACTAGTCAAATTTTATATATTTGTTCAATGTATTCGCATGACTATTATATGAATCGATGTTTCGAGCTGGCTGAGCGGGGAAGAGGATCTACCCGTTCTAATCCACTTGTCGGTGCCATACTGGTGCATAATGATAAAATTATAGCAGAGGGCTTTCACGCCTTCTATGGAGGTCCTCATGCAGAAGTGAATTGCATTAATAGATTGACTAATAGAGAACTACTAAGTAAATCTACCTTGTATATATCCATGGAGCCTTGTAATTTTCAAGGAAAAACACCCGCATGTACTGACTATATTTTGAATCATGCACTGAAAAAGGTAGTCATAGGAAGTGCGGATTTTAATCCTAGAGTGAGTAACCAAGGTATAGACTACCTAAGATCTCATGAAATAGAAGTTATAAACCTAGATTGGCAAGAAAGGCAAAAAACACTTAACATAAGATTTTTTATTAATCAAACTCAAAACGAGCCTTATTTTACAGGTAAATTGGCCATGAGTCAAGATGAATATATAGGTCGAAAAGGAGAGCGAATAAAAATTACTGCACCAGAGATAGATGTCATTTCACATAAAATTCGTTATGAGGTAGATGCTATATTAGTAGGTAAAACCACCTGGGAGATAGATAAACCTAGTCTCAATGCTAGACTGTATCATGCAGATATTCAACCAGATATTATTGTGTTAGATCACAACCTGAAGTCAAGCATCACAACCGAAGATGGACGCCAGATACATTTCGTCTCCGGAGACGACCCCAAGGTCTTGAAAAAGAGCTTATTCAAACTAGGCTATAGGAATATACTCATCGAGGGCGGAGGAGAGGTTTTTCAGTTTTTTAGTAGTCATAAGCTTTTTCATGAAGTCTTATGGATAGAAAATCAGGATTTAGTGCTCGGATCGGGAATTGAAGCTCCCAAACTAAACCATGCGGATTATTCATTAATTGAACAAAAGCGCTATTTTAACCACATTTTAAGCTATCATCAGAGACATGATCTATCTACTATTTAGCATACTATTTTCTTCTAGTTTATTGATTTTCTTCAAGTTGTTTGAGATATATAAGGTCAATTCGGTATTAGCCATAGCTATCAACTATTTGGTAGCGGCTTTTGTGGGTTTATTCTTTATTCAGCCTGTTCCATTGTCTGGTACCGATATAAATTGGATTGCCATTTCTAGTTGTCTTGGATTTATGTTTTCCCTCATTTTTAATCTCAGTAAAATGACCACTCAGAAAGTAGGAATGGGTATCACGAGTGTGGCCATGAAACTCGGCGTTGTTTTTCCAGTTCTTATCGGAATTTTATTCTATAGTGAAGATTTTCAATGGATTAACTATGTCGGCTTACTTTTAGGCTTTAGTTCTATTTACTTTATCAATAAGTCTAGTAAAGACGTTGATTATAAGCAAGATAAGCTTATACTTCCACTTCTCGTATGGTTTGGTTCAGGACTATGTGATAGTGCTGTGCAGCTCATACAGAAATTATTTCCTATACCAGCTTCAAATGGAACGTTCTCATTTACAGCTTTTTTAAGTGCTGCTACCTCGAGTATAGCTTTCGTTTTATTTAAGAGAATGAAGTGGGATATCAAAAGCTTAATAGGGGGTATCGCTCTGGGTATTCCAAACTATTTTTCCATTTATTTTTTGGTCAAAGCGCTGCAAGAAATGCAAAAAGAGTTTTATATGGAGAGTTCGAGTTTATTTATGGTCAATAATTTGTCTATTGTGATCTTAAGTGTAGGCATTGGCCTCGTCCTTTTCCGAGAAAAATTAGATAGGTTGAAGATATTTGGACTTTTTTTGGCTTTAGTATCACTTTATTTAATTAATTATAAGTAATTTTAATTCAACAATTTATGGTTAATTTAAGGGCTATAGCAGAATCAGACCTAGATAGAATCGTAGAGCTGTGTCAAGATCCTATAATTAGTGAAATGACACTGAATGTGCCATATCCATATACTTATGAGCACGCCCGCTACTTTTACGATCATATTGTTTTGAATACTAACTCAAAGCAGTATGCTATCTATTTAGATGATAAATCAGAATTAATAGGAGTGATTGGTATTAATTTCAATCAAACCAAAGATTGGGAGGCGGAAATAGGATATTGGATGGGTAAAGATTATCGAAATCACGGATATATGACGGAAGCTCTGAAATTGATTATCCAGATTTGTTTTGAAGAATTTAATCTCATTCGAGTTTATGCGACTCATAATCCAACGAATCTTGCTTCAGGAAAAGTAATGCTCAAAGCCGGAATGCTTTATGAGGGTACCTTGCGAACTAATGTGCGCAAAGGTTCTGAATATATAGATTCACCACTTTATTCTATTATCAATTAAATACTTTAATTATGTCTTATAATTTACATTATGTTAATTAATATATTGCAAAAATACTTTGATAGATCGCGCTATACCAAATCATATTTAGATCTTTATAGCGAGCAATCGTCACCTTTTTAATGCGTTTGCTAGAATAATTTAAAAAACCAAGAATATAAAGAAATACTTACAGCCTATATTTTCTAAGCTCCCTTATGGCTACTTCAAATACCCCTCTATCAATTTCACCGATTCCTCTACCCCGTTTTCTAGTTTCATTTTAGCGCCGGTAGCACGGGCGTTGAGTGTATACTCTTCGGTCGATATGAGATTTATGGCCTTTAATAGTCTATCGTAACTCAGTTTTCTAAATGGAATATGAACTCCCAGCTTCTTTTTAGTTATTAACTTACCATTATTGGGTTGGTCCGCCAGAATAGATGCTATGATCATCGGAATTTGACCATGCAAGACAGCTCCCACAGTGCCTATACCCCCATGAATAATAGCTAGTTTACATCTAGGTAGGAGCCATTCATGATTGATACTATCGACTAGAAACAAATTTTTATGTTCTAGTTTTAAGAAAGGCTTCGTCCAGCCGTGGCAGTATACAATGCGGTGTTGGGTTTCGTGAAGCAGTCTTGAAATGATGGATTCCATAAGGTCTGGATCAGGTATGGGTATACTACCAAAGCCAATATAAATAGGTTTTTCTCCATATTTTAGCCATGCTTGGAGCTCTGAAGAGATTTGTTCGTTTGAGATTTGGGTTCTCTCTGCTGATGGAAGGTTCAAAAAACCGGTGACAGCAGAATTACTAGGCCAATCTAGAGGCTGCTGGAGCAGCTGCTGACTCATAGGATGTAAAATCAATCGATTGTTTAATTGAAATTCCTTTTGAAGCTGAGCTAAGCTCCATTTCGGCAAATTTAAAAATCGAGCGGAGAGATTGACTTCTCTAAGAAGAAATAAAATGCAGGATGCATAGGCAAATATGGTATAAGACCATTTATTTATGATAGGAATATTCTGAAATTCAAAACCAATGGAGGGAAATTCCTTGGTTATAGAATACGGCATACTGAAGTTGAGTATAGCGTATTTGATATGCCTTTTGACCGCTATAGGCAGTATATTGGGAAATGCCAATCCACTCGCGATGATGAAATCAAAATTTTCAGAAGCGCGATCTATATCATGGATAGTTTTGTCTAGATATTTGTCCGAATGTTTTCTCAGTAGCAGCGCAAATTTAAGCAAGCTGCCGGTGCGGGTTACCTCCATTACCTCTTCATTATAGACCTCTTCTTCCATATTGAGGTCTAGAGGTATGAAATCAATCTGATAGTCTCCAATCAGTTTTTTAAAATTCCTAAACGTGACAATCGTCACTTGATGACCCCGCTTTTTCAAGCCTATAGCCAAGGCTATAAATGGTTGAATATCGCCTCTGGATCCTTTCGTAACGAGACCTATTCTATATGGGCCTTTTGCATTAAATGAGTCTATGTTATTTGAGTTCATACTAGATTAAAAAAAGACAGTTCCGAAGAACTTACTATAAAAAAAATTAAGATATACCATATAGTTATTTAAGAAGCTTTCATATAGCGCAGTCTAGCGCCTAATTGCTTCGAACAGTCACTTACTATGTCACCGATGAGACCCTATAAGATGATCTAATGTGGCTTTAAATTTAATTACGCAAATAAACTAAATATTTCTTTCTTTAAATTATTTAATTGCTTCCTTCGTTCTTTTTTGATCGATTTATAATTTCTAGTAAATCACTCCGAGCTAATGACCGAATTTCAGAAGAATTAAACATATACAATAGGCTATCCTCTGCCTGAGCTCTCAGCTATTTTATTATTAATACTTTAAACTCTTTTTTTAAATTCTATGAAGATAAATTTGTCTACATTTGCTTCTTTGTTCCTTTTTGATGAGATTATTAATTATTTTCGTTTTTTGTAGTATTTTTGGTGTGAATGGAGTCTATGGACAAATGCCGACTCAGCAAGTATCTGAATTGCAAGTAACCGAAACCTACGCTTGGAAGTTCAATATATCCTTTAAAGTACCTACTTCTAGTGATAGTGCCATACTTATCATATCTCGTTCTCCGCTGACTAGTCTCTCGCTGACCAATAAATTTTATGGAGTAGGCTCTAATATTTCAGGAGATATTAAAGTGCTCAAGAAATTTTATAAAGGGACGAATACTATAAATCATAAAGTATATAGTTTGGTAGCCAATACAGATTACTATTTAGCTATTTATACGTTTAATAACAATACGAATGGCATTTTTTATAATCAAACGAATCCACCTAGGCTCACAGTAAGCACTAAAGGCAGAACTATTGGCAATTATTATTCGAATTTAGATACGAATAAGGCTGTATTTTTATCCAAATTGGGGGCTTTACTAAGAAATCATACTTTTTTAAGCTATGATGGATTTGATGAAAATCTTGTACCTGAATTGTATGAAAGAGATACATTTATAAGTAATGAATCGAAGAAATTTGTAGCTTGTGAATATTCTAATATCAAGGCTTATTATACAGGTAAATTTTCATTCTCTACAACTAACTTTAACCGCGAACACACACTACCCAAAAATTGGATGAACTTCCGAGGGGTTCCAAATGGCAATCTGGTTGACTATCCTGAAGGAGCTGATTATCATAATTTGACCTTAACGGATGGTCTTACTAATCAACTGCGCAGTGATTATGTATTCAAAATACCCACCAAATCAGTAAAATCAATAGGCATAGCTAGATATTCTGAAAATACCTCTAATTACAGTGACACCAATAATTGTTTCGAGCCACAAGACAATTACAAAGGGAATGCTGCTCGCTGTATATTTTATATGCAGATCTGCTATCACAGCCTTTTAGGTAATAACTGGGGACTCAAAACGGGTCTTAGTTCTTTTGCCAAAAACCAGCAGCAATCTCTACTCAAGCAATGGGCTATGCAAGATACTCCTGATAACTTTGAAATAGCTAGAAATGAATGTATAGCCTCTATTCAGGGGTCTAGAAATCCCTTTATAGATTTCCCTAGCTGGATAGATTGTATTGATTTTAATGATATACGTTTATTGAAAGCATGCGAAGGTCTAGTAGTAAATAATTCAAATAATGCTCTATCTGCTAATGAAAAAAACAACTGGGATGTCTGGTATTATCAGCATGAGCCTAAAAAATATACGATAAAACTCTATTACGATAAAATTTCCACTTTAGAAATAAGTTTGTATGACCTCAAAGGGCAGCGAGTCCACCAGGAAAAAACAACTGTAAATGAAGGTGAAAATGCTATTCTTTATGATTTATCTAATATAGTTGCCGGCAATTATATATTGGAGCTAAAAACTTGTGAAAGACGGAAATCTATTAGATTATTCATAGAGTAAACAATTATTTAATATAAATCTCAAGTTTTTTAATTAAATTTGCAGGTAACAAAAAATCAATAATTAATTCATGAAAAAATTTATACTCCTTATTAGTATTATACTCGTGTATTCAGGAAGTCAGGCACAAGTATTCAGTCTGAAAAACATTCCAGCCAATAGAATTATTCCAAGAAAAGAAGGCGGTTCGCTGATTAATATTGATATTCGTAATTCAATGCCTATGTCTATGCTCATGAGTGTAAAGTTCGTACTATATGGTAAAAATATGGATGCTTTGGTCAATACAGATCTAGAACAGTTTAGCAATGGATTACTATATGATACAATTCAATTTGGAAATAATGATTCTATAAGAAGATTTTCATTTAAGCCAGTTCTTGATGGCTTCAGCGAAGGTAACGATACATTTGTTTTTAAAATTTCTCAGCCTAGTATGGGGACTATAGGTTCCCCTGACTCGGTATTCATAGTAATCACTGATAGTTTGGCTGCGCCTATAACAGGAAGGCCATTATATAATATAGGAACCGTGAGAGGAGCTAATAAGAATGGTATTCCAGATTCAGTCAATAAATCATGCTCTATCAGAGGTATATTATATGGTATTAATCGCAGAGCTGCGAATTTAGGTTATCAAATGTTTATTTGTGATGCTACAGGCTGTATTGGTATTTTCTCAGGAAAAACATATGCAATTTATCCTACAGCCGCAGAAGGGGATTCTGTCGAAATATCAGGTATAATTGAACATTTCAGAGGCCTGGGCCAGATAAAGTTTAGCGCAACTGGAGATACTATTCGAAAGTTAGGATTCAGTAATGTAAAAGCTCCGCAGGTAGTTACGGCTTTAAATGAAGCTTCAGAAGCCAAACTTGTTAAACTAGATGGGTTGACACTTTCTAGTGGAAATTGGTTAGCAGATTCTGCTTTTGAACTTAAGATGAAAAATTCGGCTAATCTAGAGTTTAGTATTCGAATTGAAAATAAACCATCCACAAATTTTAGCGCACCGGCTGCTATTACTTCAGGGAAAACATACTCTATCACTGGAATGGGAAGTCAGTTTGATCAAACAACTGGTACTACCTATACAGTGGGGTATCAACTTTTACCACGTAAATTATCAGATATAGTAAGCACTGGTAGCAGCATATCTTCTTTATCAGCACTTAATTTTACAGTCTTTCCTACCCTAGTGACCAACACCATGCATGTATACATGGATGCTACTCTCAATGAATCCGTCTCTATACAAGTTATTGACCTATTAGGAAAAGTGGTGAGAGAGGATAGAACTAAGCTAAACATGGGTGAGAACATATTTCAGTTAAGCCAATTAGATGTTTTACCGCAAGGGAATTATATATTAAATATACAAACGTCGAACAATCAGCTTCGTAAGCAGTTTTCTATAGTAAAATAATGAATATTCACATGTTTTAAACATAGATATTAGGCATGTGAACAAAATAAGCGTAATCGTCTTTTTCATAAGTCGTTAAAATACAGAGAAGCCTAGTAATCAATTTATTGAATATACAGGTTTCTCTTTTTTTTTGTTTATAATTCGCAATCCTTTTTTAGTCAAAAACAAATAGTTTTGTCGTAGTTTTAGTCGATAAATTTAGATATACAGGCGTGGGAAAAATTATAGCAATATCCAATCAAAAAGGAGGAGTAGGTAAAACCACTACCTCTATTAATCTATCTGCTAGTTTAGCGGCTATGGATAAGAAGACACTTCTTATCGATGCAGATCCTCAAGCTAATTCCACTTCAGGATGTGGACTAGATCCTAAATCTATTGAAAAAAGCCTTTATGAGTGTATGATTGATTCCATAGACCCTAAAGAGGCCATTCTCCCTACGGATACCCCTAACTTATTTATTCTCCCTTCTCACCTAGATCTAGTAGGAGCAGAGATAGAGCTCATTCAGCATGAGCAGAGGGAGACTATCATGAAAGATACTCTCGCTAAGATAAAAAACGATTATGATTATATTATTATAGACTGTTCACCTTCTCTTGGACTTATCACGGTCAATGCACTAACGGCTGCGGATAGCGTGATCATTCCAGTGCAATGTGAATACTTCGCCTTAGAAGGATTAGGAAAACTTCTCAATACTATAAAAATAGTTCAAAAAAGACTCAATCCAGCCCTAAGTATAGAAGGATTGTTGCTTACCATGTATGACTCTAGATTGCGCTTGAGCAATCAAGTGGTGGAGGAAGTCAAACAGCATTTTGAATCTTTGGTATTTAATACTATTATTCACAGAAATTCGAAAATAAGCGAAGCACCTAGCTTTGGGAAGCCTGTTATAGCATTTGATATAGAAAGTAAAGGATCGGTTAATTATCTGCACCTAGCTAAAGAGTTAATCGAAAACAACGAGAAAAAAACAATAGAAAATAAATAGTATTAAGAAATGGCCAAATTGAATCAAAAGAAAGAATTAGGAAAAGGAATCAGAGCCTTGCTAGGTGATATTAATCAGCAGATTAATGAAGAAGAGGATATGCTGATAGCTGAAAAGCCAAAAACTACCAATACTCAGCTGATAAGTTTAGATAGAGTAGAAGTCAATCCATTTCAGCCTCGTGTCAACTTTGATGAAGATGCCTTGGAAGATTTGGCCAACTCGATACGTGTGCACGGCATTATTCAACCATTGACAGTAAGAGAGTTAACAGGAACCAATAAGTATCAACTTATATCAGGTGAACGCAGATGGAGAGCTTCTCACCTCGCGGGTTTGAAAGAAGTACCTGTATATATTCGCACGGCCAATGACCAGGAAGCCTTAGAAATGGCCTTGATAGAAAATATTCAGCGTGAAGAACTCAATGCAATAGAAATAGGAGTGAATTATCAGCGATTAATTGACGAATGCAAGTTAAACCATGAGGAATTAGCCGATAGAGTAGGTAAAAAACGAGCTACAATATCTAATTATATACGACTTCTCAAACTACCACCAGATATCCAGGTAGCGGTAAGAGAAGACAAAATATCTATGGGCCATGCAAGAGCCTTAGCTGGTGTTGATGGAATTGATCTGCAGTTATCTATATTTAAAGAAGTAGTATCTAAATATTTATCTGTAAGACAGACGGAGAGTTTAGTAGCACAGCGCAGCAGTCAGCGCGCACCTAGATCAACTAAAGAAATTAAAAGTCAGCCTCCTTTCATAAAGCGTTGGCAAGATGATCTTTCTAGTCACCTGAGTACGAAGGTAACCATAGAGCACAATGATAAAGGGAATGGTCAGTTGATTCTATCCTATGCAGATGAAAAAGATTTAGAACGTCTTATCGAACTTATTAGCTAAGCGTGCGCTTAATTCTAATCCTCACTTATTTTCTTCTTCTACCTCTCATTAGCTGCAGTCAAAGTGATAGTTTGAGACTTCTTGAGAATGGCAAATCCTTGCCAAGTCAAACTAAGAAGAAGGCTTACCCTAATCATAGTCCAAAGACCGCAGCAATTTTATCTGCTATTGCTCCTGGAGCCGGACAAATTTATAATAGAAAATATTGGAAACTTCCTATTGTTTGGGGTGGACTAGCTGGTTTGGGTTATCTATGGGTCAATGAAAATAATCGATACCAAGATGCTAAAACTTC
>Ga0078894_10000593_pt1 | contig 25513 bp, 39 predicted proteins | sample LauGreSu1BDMLBSD_2_FD_67506 | JGI IMG/M metagenome (GOLD analysis project Ga0078894, IMG submission 67506) | Freshwater lake microbial communities from Lake Michigan, USA - Su13.BD.MLB.SD (version 4) (version 4) | ecosystem: Environmental > Aquatic > Freshwater > Lake | place: Lake Michigan... | reverse complement strand
AAAATTTTTACAAACTAAAATAATTTCATTATTTTTTTGAGATAACATCTCTAGCTTCTTTTTTGAAATCTTCATCTGCCGCCGAGATTTCATCTAAAGAAATTAAATTTTTATCTAATAAAACTTTTTCCAATGCGGCAAGCCTCATTGCCATATCAATTAATAAATTTTTAAATAAAATTATAGATTCTTCTTTATCTAATTCTTGCATAATAATTCCTATCTGCTGGAAGTTTTTAAAATATCTGGAAGAACAATTCCATTTAAATGATCGATTTCATGCTGAATACATACCGCAGTTAATCCTGTAGCAATAAATTTTTTAGGAAAACCTAAAATATTTAATACTTTTATTTCTTGATATCTTTGGGTTCTTCCTGATAATCCTGGAAAGGATAGGCAGCCTTCCCCGTCAAAGATAGAGAGATCGTATTTTTCTTCAATAATAGGATTAACTAAATCAGCATAAAAATAAAATGAATTAAATTTTATCCTTATAATTGCCATTTTTTTAGCTATTCCTATTTGAGGACAGGCTAAACCAATTCCAGGAATACCGCTTTTTCCACTTGACTCTAGTTCTTTTTCTAGAGTAGAGCGCAAATCATTAATTTCTTCAGAAAGAACAGGTTCGGAACTTAATCCAAAATTACGAACCTGTTCTTCATCGGTCAATATCATGACTTCATTAACATTAATGTAAGTTCCTTGCCTTCCCAAGAAATCTCTCCGTCAATTTTAAATGATCCTTCGGGAAGATAACTGAGGAACTGTTCTAGAGCGCGAGTACCAACATCTTGGTGAGTAATAGCTCTACCAACAAATAGAATTGCGACTTTGACCCTGGTACCATCTTGCAAAAATTTATCAGCTTGTTTTGCCTTAATTTCTAAATCATGAGCGCCGGTCGTAGGTTTAAACTTAACTTCTTTAACTTTAATAATTGACTCTCGCTGTTTTCGATCTGCCTCTTTTTTCTTTTTAGAAGTTTCATATTTGAACTTACCAAAATCCATGATTTTACATGTGGGAGGTCGATCTTTTGAAGGAGGGCTAAGCTGAACTAAATCTAGACCTTGTTCTTGAGCTAATTTCAAAGCGTCCCTAGTAACTAGGGCTCCTAAATTTTTATCATCAGAATTAATACAAATAACTTTAGGGACACGAATTGCTGAATTGACAAACCAACGCTCACGCTCACGATCACGATCACGATCTGTATTGTTTTTCATAAAATGAATAATAATCTCCTATGCTATGCTTTCTTTTATAGATTTAAATTTTTGTTGATCTCTTACATAATCCTGAAGAACAGGATGCATCAAGTATAATTCCTCTAGCCCTCTTTGTAAAGCCTCGACGATTTTTAAATCTTGAATAAAATGCTCTCCAGATACAGCGTCTAAATATAGTTGATGTTTAATGGCGCTATAAGTATCTTCTGCCATTAAACAAGAGTCTTGAAAGGATAGTGATTTTACAGAAAATTTACTAACGATAAAATAACTATCCCCCTTTTTTAATAGAAACCTGTCTGATGAATCTTTATTCTTGCTCTTTGCCGAAGACTTGGATGATTTCGACTCTTTTTTCTTCATCAATTTGCTTCCCATCTTTTATTTTTCTTGGAGCTATTTCTTCCGTCAAGTAAAGATATTCCATCTCATATTTCGGGATCATAATTGCCTCCTAGAGGATATTTTTTAATTTCATACTCTTTCAATTATATAACATTTTAATCGTTGAATTTGAATGTTATAATCCAACTTTAAGACTTGCAGAGACCGAGACATTGGCATCTGTATCAATTGATACAGATGGACCTACAAATAAATTATCTAGCAATGGCAACGGCTCTCCAACATTATAATTTGCAGGAGAGATAACAATAGCAGGGGCTAATTGCTGAGTATGGGCTCCAATGCCAATATTTAAAAAGCTAAATGTAGTTTGTTTTTTATTGGGTCCATAAGAAAACATAGATACGTCTACAGAAGGAACTACTTCCGCTCTCAGCTCTGGAGTAACGTTAACTCCAACACCTGTTCCTAAATACACTTTGGGATTAAACCAAAATTCTGATTCTGTAGTTTTTTGAACTATCTTTGCCTCTTTTAGAGCTACTGGATATTTTTTACCCTCAACCTCAATTTGAAATTTATTATGAGCAATATACTGACCATCCTCGTCTTGACTGAGAACAGTGTCTACAAGATAATTTCTTGAATGAACTTGTAAAGTCCAAGGATTTTCTTCCCAGGATTTAAAAGTAGTAGATCCGAACGGCACCTTCTGATCGGTAAAAAACTCTTCTAATTTTAAAGTTTGAGCATTATTTAGATAACCATACTTGTCAGGATTAGCGCAAGTACCAGTGCCGCCCTCGCATGGCAAAGCAGGCGGTATAGGAGGATTGGGGCTAGGTTTAGTTGTTGTGCTTTTAATTTTTGTTCCATAATAACCCAATGAAGAAACTAATATAGAATTAATTGCTGTTACTTTTGCATTTAAAGTTTCAAGGTCTGTTTTAATACCCTCCATGTCTAGATCTTGAAGAGATTGATCTAAATAATCAGAGGTAACATATAAAGATTGGCTGCGGGTAATAGAATCCTCCAATTGTTTCATCTGAATGCCAGATGATTCCAATTGTTTTTGTATATTAGCAGAAGACTCTTTTAAATTTAGAATTAAACTTAACAAGTATCCGCATAAAATTAATAAAATAATTACTGCAAATATTAAAAAGTATTTTGTTTTATTATCTTGTTGTTCCATAATTTTCCTATTATATATCTTTAAAAATGACAAAACTTGCATAGATGACTATGCAAGTTTTGTTAGATTTAAATTTTAAAATTATCTTCCAGTAGATCCGAATCCGCCGAACCTACTAGAGTTTCTTCTAAGGTGCATAATTCTTAAATCATCTTTACTTAGAGATTTAATAAGCATTTCTTCTCTTTTAACTGGTATAATTTGAGCTATGCGCTCGCCAAATTCAAAAACCAATGAACTTTTAATTAAAGAGCTGGAGTCTGGAACATATTGTACTGCAAATTTAAGATTATCTGGATAAGACTGATCGATGGTACCATACAAAGTGTGGCAATGTTTTTTAGCAAAAGTTGAAGATCGCGGGACTAATTTAAGCCACCAACCATCTGGACAAAAAACATTAAATCCTAAATTAATTAATTTATATTGACCTGGATTAATAGAAACTCCATTAGGATCGGCACAACGCACATCCCAGCCGGTATCATCAGAATTGGATTTAACTGGTAAAAACATTTCTGGATTTAAAGGAGCCTCAGCGCTATGAAGGCGATTATATTTGTCACACAAATCTTTTAAATTTTCATCTAAAGCAAAATAAAATTCTGGAATGTCAGTTGTCATAAAATTTCCTTATTAAAATTAAATTATTTCAAAATGCCTAAATAGAATTTCCAGTCTGCATGAATAGTATTTAGGCTCTCATATTCATTAATTATAAATCTTCTAGGTGGCGCAGGTTTGCTTAACAATCTCATGCCAACTTGCTCTGGTGTTTTAGACCCTTTTTTATTATTACAGGGATGGCAACACGTTACGCAATTTTCAAAAGAATTTACTCCTCCAAATGCTCTAGGAACAATATGATCAATGCTTAATTGATTTGGAGCGCCAGCAAACCCGCAATATTGACAAGTAAAATAATCTCTTTTTAAGATGGCTTTTCTATTAAATTTAGCAATTTTAGGCATCCATCTATTTTTATAAGACAATCTTACAACAGCGGGATATTGTATTTTATTGTTAGCGATAAATAAAATCTGATCCCAGGTAGACAATATCTCTATTTTACCCAGACAAAGCATTTTTAATACTTTTTTTTCTGAAATAAAAGATATTGGCTCATATGAATGGCTTAATAGCAAAGCATTCATTTCATTTTTCCTTACTGAACAAGTAGTTTTTCAATAGAATCTCTAATGTCTTCACCAGAGCATACTTCATTCCCTATGCACGTCCATCCTGGCTTTACTCGACGAGCAAATATTTCAAGTTTTTTAATATCATCATCCGGAAACATTAAATCTAATTGATCCTGTAAATACTCTGGCTTTTTAGAATGTTTTTCATTAGGATGAAAATGAACTGTTCTTTGAGATTTATTTTTAAGATGTTGATAGATTTTACCCCTCACTCCAATTAATGCTACTTCGTGGCAGTTTCTCCACAGCCTGCCCATGCCAAAACCTAAAATATCATTATAATTAATGTTATTAAAAGATTCATCTATAAATGATTTATTATAATCATTTGATTTTAATTTATTTTTAATATTTTTAAAAGGATCTTTAACTGTCTTATTCCAAACTATCATTTGAGTCTGTCTGAAATTAAAAGATTTTAATAAGTCTAAGCCTTCTTGAAGAAGGGAAGAAGGAGTCCAAATTGCAATTAAGGCATCTTGATTTGCTAAATCAGAAACTTTTAATTTTTTTAATTCATCAAAATTTAAAACAGGATATTGAGACGAAGCTCCACGAGCCACTTCGGACATAGTTAAAGGGTCTGAGAATCCCCAAGGGGGATCAATGCAAATCACATGAAATTTACTCATTTAATTTAATTCTTTCAAAATATTATTAATTTTTTCAATTGTTAAATCTATTTTAGCTTCTTGGATTTTATATTCAATCTTTTTAAGGTTATTTAAAAAGACAGTTTGATTTTTTCTTTCTTTTGAATGAAGATTAAAATAATAAGTCACAGATTTTTGAGGATAATATAAATCTTGAATAGATTCAATGGGAAGTTTATTTAATGCGTATTCTGAAATTTTTTCACTCAAAATATTTTGAATAGTTTCATTAGAAGATTTAATTTCTAATTCTATTTTTTTCTTTTCATTTAATAACTTTTTTAAAGTTTTTTTCTTTTCAAGAATTTCTTTGCTATTTTTATTTTTTGCCATAAAAATTATCCTATCGGATCTAATTCCAAAGAAGATTTATCTCCACTTATATTTATAGCAAAATAAGAATCTATTTGAGGCTTTTGCGAAGAAGCAGGCTTGACAATGTGAACAAAATATTCGCCTGGAGATAAGTCTATTTTCCATCTTCCATTTTGATCAGTTCTATTCTCTCCAACAATAGTACCGCCTTCTTTGCCTTTAGAATCATAAATTTTAACAGAAGCCAATACTACATTATTTTGCTTTATATTTTTGCTTTTAGCATACTTTACAACTTGACTAACTCGAATTTTGTTATGTTTTACAGGTGCTTCTTCAGAAGAAACGTTAATGAACTCAGGAATTTCTTCCGTTGATTTTTTATTTAAAACATCATTTAATTTAGGTAATTTTTCAGAAAAATTAGATACATTGCCAGACAAAGAGGGCAAAACACTATTATTTTTAATTTGATCTAACCTAGAAATAATAATTTTATAGTTATTATCCATGTTTGCAATATGGAGTAATAGCCTATCTATTTTACTCTCTAAGTCTAACAATATATCTGTTGCTTTTCTTTCCATATTAACTTAAATTAATAGATATTGATACTGGAAGTCTTTTAATTACTATAATTTTTTCAGGATTAAAATTCTCTTGAAAAATTAATTCTGCTAATTTATTTTTCACTTCAGATTCATCTAAAGATGAAAAAATTACTTGCCCTTCTAATATTATAACAATTTCGTCTGATGACAATTGATCTAATGAAGATGGTGGGGTATATTTTTCTTTATTATCTTTTTTATTTGAATCTACTTTGTAGTTTACAGTTTCTTTTGAAGACTTTTCATAGAGAGACTGCATTTCTTCCAATGTCAAATCTTCTCTAATTAAATTATCATCGTAAATAGGATTACTAGCAAGGGGCTCATTATAAAAAGTCGCCTGTTTATTCCATCCAATATCTTGCTGACCCACAGATGGCACCGTAACTTTTGGTGCCAATTGTAAATCTTTAATAATTTGATTTCTTGTCATTGCTTGAGACTCTGGGAGGTCTGTAGCATTGGCTATGCCTGCTAATTTGCCTTCTGCCATAAGTCGCTGCCATTCGGGAACATATACTTCTTGCTGCATTTGAGCACGAATGGCGCGAACAGGATTTTTAATTAAAAATTCTTTTTTATCCATTATTCGTTCGAAGAGTCTGACTTTTTTCGCCTCTCCTCCATCTTTTTATTTTTTCTAACTTCTTTTCTGGCTTGTATCTTATCCCATTCGCCGCTCAATATTTGCTGCTCTCGAAGCTTAGCTAACATTAATTTTTGAATGGCTTCTCGCTTTTTGCGACGTTTCTTATCTGATGGTTTTTCATATCTTTGTTTTTCTTTATATTCTGAAATAATTTTTTCTTTCTGAATTAAAGATTTAAACTTTCTAAAAGCATCTTCAAAATCATTATCATGAACTTTAACTTCTAATCCTCGAAAATTAAGGAGTTCTCCTGGTGCAGCCATATTATTTAACCTTGACCTTTCTTGAATTTTAACAAGCTATTGTAAAAATTTATTTGTTTTTCTGTCGGAGATAATTTACCATCACATTCTTTTCTGGTACATGCTAAAGCCCAGGATTCTTGATGATGGTAAGCTCGAAGATAACCACTGCATTTTGGACAATTTTGAAATGCAGTAAAGCGATCTCCGCTAGCAACTATATCACCGTTTTGTTTTGAATAACTGGATTTAAAACCGCATTTTGGAAATGTTTTGCAGTATACATAGTGCGTAGATCCGAAAACATATTCCTTGTTTTCTCCATTACATTTAGGACATTTTCCAATCGACTCTTTATTTACTTCTTTTTCTGTCTTTATTAGTTCAGTTGAAAAATCTTTATAAAAATTATTTAAAAAATCCACATAAGTTAATGAGCCAGACTCTATTTTATCTAAAGAATCTTCCATAGTTGCAGTATAATCATAATTCATAAAACTAAATTTAGAATTTAAACGATTAAAAACTTCTCTTCCAAGATTGGTAGCCGCAAGAACTTTTCCTTTATTTTCCACATAGTTTCTTTCTTGTATTTTTGAAACAATAGCAGAATAAGTGCTTGGGCGACCAATTCCCCTTCTTTTAAGTTCTTCTAATAAGACTTTTTCAGAATATCTGGACGGTGGCTTCGTTTGTTTCTCTGTGAATTTTTCATTTTTAAGCTTAGGCACATCTCCAATTTCTAATTGTGGAAGAATACTATCGGAAGATTTATCATCTGTATCTTTAAATAAAGACAACCAACCCTCAAAATTTAAAATTCTACCATGAGATTTAAATTCTGTACCATCAGAAGATTTAAAAGTAACTACCGTTGCATCATAAATTGCTGGCTTTAATTGAGACGATAAAAATCTTTTCCAAATTAATTCATATAACTTTTCTTCATCTTGAGATAATCCGGCAGATTCAGGTTCGTTATTAACATCTGTGGGTCGAATAGCCTCGTGTGCATCCTGCGCCTCCGCTGAGGCTCCATATAAATTAGGCTTAGTAGGAAGCGCATAGTGTTGAGCTGATAAATAATCTCTAGCTTGAGTGATAACTTCATTAGAAACTCTGAAAGAGTCAGTTCTCATGTAAGTAATTACACCCTTCTCGTACAAAGACTGAGCTAACTGCATAGTTTTAGCGCTTCCAAATCCAAGCATAGAAGAAGAAGTTCCCATCAAAGAAGCGGTATCGAAAGGAGGAAAAGGGTTTTTTGTTTTTTGAGACTTATCTAATTTAGAGACTTTTATGCCATCTTTCAAAGAATTTAATACTTTTTCTGCCTTTTTATCATTTGTTATTTTTTCTGAATATTTAATCTCAAATTCGGTTTTATCTTTTACACCCGAAGCTGTAACTGTATAATAAGTTTCAGGTTTAAATTCTTCTATTTCATTCTCTCTTTCTACAATTAATTTTAGAGCAACGGATTGAGTTCTTCCGGCAGATAGTGAGGTTTTAGAGTCTTCAACCTTTCTAAGGTAGCCAGAAACTCCAAAACCTACAATGCGGTCAATTACTCTGCGAGCTTGTTGAGCATTATAAAGCTCTTCATTTAGCTCACGAGAAGATTTGATAGATTCTAAAATTGCTTTTTTAGTATACTCTTTAAACAAGACTCTTTTAATTGGTTTTTTAAATTTTTTTAATTCTTCGGACAAATGCCAAGAAATAGCTTCGCCTTCTCGATCAGGGTCGGAAGCTAATAGAATTAAATCCGCTTCTTTTGCGGCTTTATTAATATTATCCATTTGATTCTTTTTATCTTGCAATAAAGAATAATAAGTTTCAAAATTATTTTTTACATCAATGCCCCACATGGCTTTAGACGTATCTAAATCAAACATATGCCCAAAACTAGATAGTATCTTATATTCTTTTCCTAAATATTTAGATAAAGTTTTTGCTTTCGTGGGCGATTCTACGATGAGAAGTATGCTAGACATATGAATTTTTTCCTATATTAATATATGGATGGAATATTAATCAAATATTTCAAGCCAGTAATCGACAAACTTGCTTATAGTAGCGAGTTAAACTCTTATTTGTTAAATTTGCTGGTTAATGCTAGTAAATTAGAAAATTTTTCTAATAATAGCTTGACTTTAAAATATATCGAAGCTCAAGCCAATTACAACTTTAACTCATATCAGGCTCTGGGCGACTGGATTTTGTTTTGCCAAGTTTATGCTCCTGCACACTTAAAAGGCGCAGAAGAAAAATATTACAATGCTTTAGCCCAAAACTCTTATTATTCATGCTATGTTTTGCTCAAAAAACAATGGAAATTGTTTGAAGAACTTGCGGATCTTTACCCTGAAGTTATAAAAGACTTAAGAGTCTCTGCTAAAAGAGCCTCGTTTCACAACACTATTAGCAGTAGAAAACTTTACTAATTTTGATTTATTATTTTCTGCGATAAAAGCTTCTCTTGAGTTAGCTTCTAAAATCAATAATCTTCTTGGGCTCCCAGCGTCTAACATCATAAATTTATCGTGAAACAAGGGAATTGGTCCATTATGACCTGAGATCACAGTTTTATTCCAGGGTAAAATTTTATTATAAGCAATAGAATGTTTTACAAATTCAAATAATTTTCTATCCCAATAAATAACTTCCGGAGAATGGTTATTCCATGATAGTTGAGGATTTCCACCGCCATGAACGAAAGAAAATTTATCTGTTTCATAAAAATCCAGACAGTTCATCATAAAATCTAAATGCTCATCTGGGATAATATTAAATTTTTTAACAGCTAACGAATTAATGCTGGAAACCATCAAATCTCTAGGAGCAAATTTATTTTTCTTTGCCACATTTAAGTAGCCTGATAAGGTTTCATTTCCACCATTAGCTAACCACATTTTCCATTGAGCAGCATATTCAAATGGTAAATAGTTAGGATACATCTCTAAACCCATTAAGAGCATGTATTCGTGATTTCCTTTTATACAAAAAATTTGATCGGGATATTCTTTTTTCAAATCAATTAGGGTTTGAATTACTAAATGAGAATCTTGATGCCGATCAATATAATCACCTAAAAAAACGAGAATATCTTTTTTTCCACCTTGATTTCTTAATGGCAATATCCTAACTAAACACTTCTCCAATAAATCAATTGCACCATGAATATCAGGTATAACATAGACGCAATTTGAAGAAGGTCGCCATTTACTCATCTTTTTCCTATAGATTTTAAACTATCTTTTAAAGAAGAGAATTTTGTACCAGTAAAGGAAGCAACTTCTAATTTATCTAAATTAAAATCAAAACACAAAGAATGGTCATTAGAAACGAATAAAACTGAAAAATCAGATCTAAAAATAAGCTTCAAAGACCTATCTTCGTTTTTTATATGTTTAATTACATCGTCTAAATTTGATAAATTATATTGAGTATTTGGAAAATAAACAGAATATTTATGAATTGTTTTTCCATGAAAGATTCCATATTGCATCATTTGAGACGCTAAAGAATTAAAAATTGACATGCTATCTTGCATGTTAAAAACAATTTGACTTGGCATAAACCAAGAAGGAGCTTCTGATTTATAATTTGCTGCATTTTTCATCGAAGCTGACAATAACTCATTTAAATCAAGACCTTTCATAATTCGCCTTCCTTTTTTCTTTATTTAAGATAAAATAAACTTTATCAACAACTGCTCTTCTAATTCTCTGAAGAAAGACTAAAGAGTGCATCTCATAATGAGATGCTATTCTAAAATGCTTAACTTCTACTGGGGTTTTTGGAGCTAATCGAGTTTTAATTTCATTAAATGTATAATATTCTACTGAATCTAATATATCTTCCCCATTAGAAGAAACGGAAATTAATTTTCCTATAAAACAAGGACCGTAATCCTTAATTTGTTTTCCTCCAATATAATTTTCTAAAGTTTCATTTAAGATGCTTCCATCTTCTCTGACAAAAGAAGAATAAGAAGACACCCCTAAAAATAAAGACAATTTAGGATCACAAGGATCTGTAATTTCATAAGAATTTTTACCTTTAACAATGTTAAAGGGCAAATAATCGAACATAAGATCTGCATATTCTTGAAATATTTGACATTGTAGCGGTGATTTTGAAACATTTTTTTGATGACCTAAATACATGGTCATCTCATAAGGCAATTTCTCTAAAACATTAATAAAAGCCTGATACATTAATTTCTTTTGAACGATTGTAGCAGAGGTCGTCGTATGATGTAATATTTTCTGCTGCTGCAATAAAACTTCTTTAACAATATTAAACTGATATTCTAAATCTTCATTTAGAATGAATTCCTCTTGCTCAGTAATAGAAGAGTTTGATAAAAATTTTTCCAAAGAAGAATTTTTGTCAGATGATATTTCCTCATTTAATGATTTGATATCCCTTCTTGTCATTGCGACAGGATGGGATCCGGATAAGTATTCAGATCTGCCCCCAATAAATCCACAAAGATAAGGGCATGGACAAATACCATTATCGAAAGCAGAGTCGGGAATCCACTTCTTACAATCTGGACACCTTACTCCTTTTTTAGAATGCTGGGCAAAAATATTTCTTAATTCTATCTTAGAATCGAACTCGCTTGATGAATGATAATTTTCTGCAATTTCTTTACATCGACTACAATGATAAGAACTGTCTTTAAAAGACAAGAATTCTTTATGCCCATCTAATTTGCACAAAGGACAAATTGCCTTATTAACAAATTCAGAATTAGAATTTTCAATTAATTTTTCAGATTTTAAATTTGATAAAGTTTTAATCAAATAATGATGAAGATTGACATTGTTTTGCCAATGCTTTTTTTTAAACAAAAATGTATTTGCTGCCTGACCAATTATTTGTTTTGCACTGGCTTCAAATGCATTTTTAGCCAATGAATCATTCTGCTTTGCAGCTATGGAAAAGTTTTTAATTACAGGCAGGTATTTAATATGTAGTTCTGGTACAATCCAGGATAAATCGGATTCTGATAAATTAGGCGCTTTTTGAATAATTGTTTGAATAATATCCATAAATCATAATGCTCCTCTTTTTTGGAGATTTAAATCGTATTTTTTAGCCATTGTTTTAATGGAATACTGTAATTCTATTGGGTCACCAATATTAATTGGAAAATAATTTAATAAACCCTTAGGAAATTCTACTACAAGATCTGATTCGTTTTTGGGACAAATTCTCTCTAAGGAGAAGGGAACGCCAGGAAGGCAGTCTACAATAACGCCGTCGCAAGCAAAAATCAAGTCCAGAGGCATTGGAGTGTTTTTCATCCAAAAGCTTTTTATAGATTTTTGGCTAGGAAAAGCCATAATAATAGGCTCCAAGCAATTCATTAACCCCGCCTCTTGTTCTTTCGGAGTAATTGCAAATTTTGCTGGAAATTTTAAACTATTATTAATGATAACGTAATCATTCATTGTAGCCTAAACATCTTCTTCTGTTGATTCTGACGATGAACTACTGCCAATCTCTTCTTTGAATTCAGGGAAGTTAAATTGTTCAATTCTATTTTTTAAGTTTTTTAACTCGCTAAGATCGGAGTACTTAATATCAATTTTATATCGTTCTTTATCTCTGTCACTTCTCCGCAAGAATGAAGCATAGATGTCGCCTAACTTCATCATGTTATTTATGATTTTTATAAATAAATTATTTAATAATTTTGATTTTTTAAAAATTTCAGAAAGTGAAGTATCTTTATTTTCTAATAAATTTAAAGTATCAGATATACTTTTTCTTATTTCTTTAGAAATTTCGTAAATATTTAATTGAGCAATGTCAAAACTGTCAGGGATTTTAACTGGGTCTAAATTAAGACCAATGTATTGAGATCTTAACCAGTTTTGAAAAGAGGCTTCTTTAACAAGAGAGTAAGATAGTACCTCAGATGATTGAATCACTCCGCCTTGCCCCGGAATAGTTGCCAACTCTCTTAGCAAATCTTCGAATGAAGAATTATTTGCAATATTTTTTAATTGACCAATTGGAGTTTTGCCAGCACCTACTTCGCCAAATCCTTTTTCATCAGAAAAAGGAACGTTAATTTTAACTAAATTAATGTTTTTTCTTAATTTGTTATAAACTCTTTCAAGCTGACCTTTTAAATTGATAATTTGGGTGCTATTTAAATGCATTACCACAGGATCATCGCCTTCTAAGCTGTTCAAAGATAAAAATATTTTATAGTTTTTATTATATAATTCCAAATCTTCACTTAAAGATTTTTTTAAAGACTCGTCTAAAGTGTAAAGATTTGGATTATTAATAATAACATTAATTATAATTTCTGCGCTTTCAAAATCATTAATAAATTTATCAATTTCTTTATTAATTTGAACTAGAAAATCAAAAGGATTTGGTTTTCCTTTTGGAGAAGGTCTTTCAGTTTCAATATCTTCAACTGGCTTGTTCTCAGGTAATATTTTTCTAGAAGAGCCTTTACCTTCTACATTATCCCTATTTTTTTTTGGTAAAAATTCTTGAAGTTCTTTTAAAGAGCCAAGATAAGTGGCATCATATTTTTTAATAACTTCAGTCAAAGTAGTAAATGAATTAGGTATTTGTTTTCTACCTAAAGTTAAAAGCTCAGACTCAAACTTTTTAAGTTTATCTACAATCTCTACCAAGCAATACATCATATCAATGATGTATTTTTTTTGTGGACCTTGTAATTTAAATCTTGATAAGAATCTGGAACCCCACCAAGAAGCGTTACTGATTAATTCTGCTAATTTTATAAGCTCTGCATCGGAATAAGAAAGAGCTTTTCTATCTAAACTACTAGCGTAATTTTCTTGTTCTTTGCTGATTTGTCTTGCCTCTTCAATTATTTTTGAAGCACTACCAGCTAATTCATTTAAAAATGACCCAATTTGGGCAGGAAAAGGCTCATCAATAGAAACTGGGGGGATTCCATGTTTAGAATCCCCGGCTCCATTAATGCCTTTTTTCAAAGCAATAAAATCACCAATAAATTTCTTGGTAGACTTATTCCATTGATTTTTTCTAACCCTTAACTCGTTACGTTTAGGGTCTTTGGTCTTTGCTAATTTATCCATGTCATTATGGCGAAATATTCTATCTTTTTAAAGGAGGTATTTTTTTTGTAGGTTCAATTACTTCGTCAATCAAACCATATTTTAACGCCTCTTCAGCTGTGAAATATTTGTCTTTTTTAAAATCTCTTTTAACTTTAGACAAAGTTTGCTTCGAGTGTCTGGCAACCAATTCCATCAAAGATTGATTTAATAATTTTATTCTTTTACTTTCGGCTTCAATTTCTTCTTGTGTACCAGATAACTCTGAAGTTTGGACGCCATGAATCATAATTTTAGAATGTGGATATGCATACCTCTTGCCTCTAGTCCCAGAAGCCAAAATATATCCTGCGCTAGAATAAGCTTCGCCTATACAAACAGTAGATACAGGGGAAGTAATCCATTGAATTGTATCATAAATTGTAAAAAGACCGCTATCAATATCTCCTCCCTGAGAATTAATATAAACGGTAATTTCATCTTGCTTTATTGCGTTAAGCCATAATAATTGCGCCGCCAAAGTAGCGGCAGACTGGACATGAATATCTCCTAACAAAAATATCGAACGACTCTCAAATAAATTTTTGTATATCTCAGCGTCTAACCTATGAGGTCCTAGTTGAAATTCATCGTCCATATTAGGCTCCTAATTTAAACAATTCCCCTTTTTTTATTTAATTCATACTGCTCTGCGCAAGAAATGCAAAAAGAACAATCTGGAAGAGCTTTTAGTCTTGCTTCGGAAATTGCCTCTTCACATTCTTCGCAGTGACCGAAAGTTCCCTTTGCAATTTTAATCAAAGAATTTTCTATTCGATTAAGAGCAGCCTTATCTCTTGCAGACAAAGAATCTGATAAATTCTTAATCTGACCCAGGGATACTATATCAGCCTCATCTCCTCCAATATCTGTTTCATCAAGTGAGCGAGCTTCTGAATTCTTTAAAATTTTAGCATGTTCAATCATGAAAAAATCTTTGAATTTTTTTAATTTTTCTTTTGATAAACCCATTATAATCCCTAATTACCTTAATTATTTATTAAAAATTGTTAAAAACTAGCAAATATTCTTTGAATAATATTCAACTATTCCATTAAAAAATTAATTAATTCTTTTTTAATTGGAGTTGCTGCTGGTAAAATTTTATTTAAATTAGAATCTGTTCTTTCGGATGCAATAAAAATAACTTCATTTGGATTGCCAGCTATTTCTAATATTGTCCCCTTCCAACCATTATAAATTCCAGATCCAAGTATTGAAGATACGCTGGAATTTTTCAAATTTGAATTTTCTTTTTTATTTTTTAATTCTTGAATAGAAGAATTTTTACTTAAAGATTTAACGTCATAACAGGGACCTATGATTTTATCAGGGGCAAAGCCATGAAGATCTTGATAAATTTTACTTGCTTTATTCTCTGTAAAATCTTTAATCTCTTCTTCCAATGCATCGGGGGGAGAATAAATTTTTTCTACATTTAGACCATCTTTTGTAGAAATACAGACCCAAAAAATTGATCTTTTACCAGAAGCCGACCCTTCTTTTCTTCCTCTTGGCATATTATTCTTCTTTCTGTAATAATTTAATTTTGTCTTTTAATTTAGAATCTGGAATAAATTTAACTATTAGCCTTTTTTTTGAGGCTGCTTCAGCATAAGGCTGCTCTATAACTTGTAAAGTGCCAAAGCCTTCAAGTTCAAAAACATCATCATAGATTAATTTTTCCAGTAAAAACTCATCTATAATTTTGTAGACATCATGCAACATCCTTTGATCCAAAGATTTTCCCATCCTTGCCCAAACTTTGTCCATAATTTTTTCAGGCTCAACAGTATAACTCTTTCTTAAAGAGGCATACTTGGGTGTTTTTTTTCTATTTTTTAATTTTTTGAATTTTTGATATTGAGTAGTTTTTCTTTTTCTAACCATTTTTCTCCTTTAAAAATTTTTCTATTTTCTTCAGAGCGAAAAACTATTTTATTATCAATAAGCCATTTTAAAGACATTAAAACCGTTTTAGATTCTTCCAAACTAGAAACTGAATCAATAATAGATCTAACTGTAAGATCTTCACATTGCTCTAATAATTCTAGAATAGAAATGGAAGTAATTTGTATACTGTGCGGCAAAGAAGAGAATAAAGAACCTGATTCAACATCAATATTGTTTGAATTTTGAGATTCTCCATTTATTTGTTTTAGCAATCCCTTTAGAGCCTTTTCTTCTTTTTTTAGATTTTCAATTTTTGAAATTTGTTCTTCAATATTTTTAATTTTATTTTTAGCTTCAATGATAATATCAGGAATAGAAGATTTTCCTGAACTAATACATTCTTTCATAAACTCTGATAAATAATCCATAATAAAATCCTTTAAATAAAATTTTGAACAATATTAAATAAATTACTGTCCATTTTTTGGGGCTTCCAAGAAAAACCCAAATTAATCATTTTTTCAAATGATGAAATTAAATTGCCTAATACTTCCAATGTTACTTTTTTATTATTTTTATCAATTATTTGATACTCTCCGTCTAAATATTTAAAAATAAATATAATATTATTATTTTCTAATAACAATATCCAATTTTTATTTTCATCTTCAGACAAATCCAAAAATAAAGCGCTAATTTTAAAATCATTTAATGGCAAAAACCATTGTGAATTATAAATCTTGTGATCTATTACCTTTGTTTTTTCATATTCAATAGGTAAAGTGCCGCCCTCAAAAGGCTTGCTCAGACAGACTTTAAATAAATCATAAAAATATTCACAAATTCCTTCTATTAATTTCATTTTTTACCTAAATTAAAAAAATTAGAATTAAACACTGACAAGAGACTGTTATGATTAATTTCCTGAGGCTTAGGAAGCTTGCTTATTTCCGAAGAAATGAATCCATCATAATCAAAAGAGTCTCCGTTAGATTTTCTTAAAGCAATCTCTTGCATACATTTAACAGCCATGTCTCTATTAATTCCTAAAAACTTATAGACTACTACATGAGCGCATAATGCCTCAGAAGAAATACTAGAGTCTATTTTTAGATCTTGATTTTTTTCCATAAAAATTCCTAAACTTATTATGAGTTTTGCAATAAAAGTTTAAACGATTTACATCAATTCCAATATTGCCAAAACTAAATAATAGCTCTTTACCTTCCGCCATCGTATTAACAAATTCTTCAAATGTTATTTCTAAAATTTCTCTAGAAATTTCATATTCTTGATTTGTATAGGCTGAAATTCTATAATTTAATTCTTCAAATTTTTTAGAATTTACAGTTCTATAATTGTCTTTTAAATAATCAAATATATTAGGCAGTAGTTTGCTCATACGCCCGTCCTATAGCTTGAAACACTTCCTCTCTACCATTAGCACCAAACAGCACCGCTGTCAATTTACCCGAAGAAAAAACTCCAGTATCAATATTGCAGGAGTAATTATAAAATTTCGGTCCTTTTAAATTGCTATTATGACCAGAAACAATATAGCCAAACCTTCCATCATAAAATTTGTGCCAAATAGAAGAGTCTGAATCTGTTAACATTAAATTATTTTTTTCATCTTTTTTAAAAGAAACTTTCTTTTTATCTTTGTTAGATAAATATCTAATAAAACATAAATTTAAATCATGTGACAAGCTATTCCAAGACATTTCGGTATCTACCCCGGCATGAACCACTGTATATCTGCGAGAATTTGGATAAATAAATGATAAAGAAATTGGTTGTTTTTCTACCCATTGTAAAATGGGTGGTACATGACCGTTATTTCTATATTTTTTAATATTTTTCAATTCATGATTGCCCTTGATAAAAAAGGCATTTCCAGCATCTACCAAATTTTTAATCTTATCAAGTATTAAAAAACCTTCGCCAGCACCAAAACCTTTGTCTAAAACATCCCCGCAGACTACTAGTTTTAATTTTTCTGAGATATTAAATCTATTAAGAACGGTAAAAAACTGATCAGAATGTTCGTGAATATCACTAACAAATAATAATTTTACATCTGAATCTAATTTTATATTTAATGTTATATCCATAATTGAGTATCCTAATATGAATCACGAAAAATTATTATCTTGGTACTTGGGTCATCTTAGATTTCTATATCTAATGTATCAGAACTGTCATTGGCAATGTGCTGGTCTTTCATTTTATCAGCATCATTTGCTATTCCAAAGACTATACGAAGGTGTTTTGGAAGACGTTGACGCTGCTGCTGAAAAAATTGTAGGCAGTTTTGATTCAAAATTAATTGACTTGAGCACCCAAATGAAAGTTCTAAAAGCTTTAGGTGAAAAATTTAAAATTGAATCACTTGCTCCAATAGCTTGTTTTGAGACTGCCGTTGCTGCAGAAAAAACTTTTCAAAAAATTGCAAAGGCATTAAGAAAAGAATTAGAAGCACAAGACGCACTAACATTAGGCATGGATGATATGCTAGCAGCTCAATGCAATTCTTCAGATGCAAGATTATATCTATTAAAATCATCTCTTCCAGAATGAAGAAAAAAAATGACCGCATGTAAATACATGCGGTCATCAGAATCAAGAAGAACCAAAAGCTCCACGTTGCGGTTCACCTCCTATAGGGTGGAAGAAATTGGCATCGATCTTGTCAATTCAAGAAATTTTGACTCAATCGTCTTCTTGGCGAGCAACAAAGTTATCTGTAACAGACTTTTGTAACTCGATAAATATATTTATATTATTTCTGTAAGAGATAAGAGATAAATAATACATAGCTTCTCCATATTTTTTATCCCTTATCGCACTGCAAACTTTTTCAATTGCTTCCTCAGAGGAGATGTCTTCTTCAGAAGCTATCTTCTCTGAGTAGCACCACAAATCTTCAAACCTGTTAAATTTCATGTAGCAACTGTTGAACTATCTACGTTGATAGTTTCTACATTTTCCAAAACTGCCGAAGCAACAATTTTAGAGTCTGCATTTGGTACAATCTTTCTTTTTCTAGAAACTCTGTCTAGTTTATTTTGATCTATTCTTCCAACTATTTGCAATTCTTCTTTACCTTCTTTAGATAGAAAGGCTAGAAAGCTAACATCTGAACAATCAATATTAAAATTAGCTTTTAATTTTGCAACATAAAATTTATTACCATAAGAGTCTTGGCGCTTATCAAGCCTTACCTTTACTCTATCATCCTTGCGGTAAAAAGTAGAATAATGACCAGTATCATTGTCTAAATTAGCAATTTGCAATTCTTCATTGCCATCTTCTGAAGTAAAGATTAAAAATGCCGCCCCTCTTTTTAGATTCAAAGTAAGAGGACCAGACTTCTTGCTCAGATAATAAATTTGCTGATCTTTATCTTCTCGTGGGTCCAATTCAATTTTAAAATTTGACATGTTTTCTCCAATTATAATAATTATTGTTTAATTAATTGATTCAATTTAAACTTAAATTAATAATAAGCTTAAACTACTATATAACTCTAAAAATGATTATTCTTCAGAAATTCTGACAACATCTTTTCCATTTAATAAAATATTAAACAAAAAATCTTTATTTTCTGCAAAATAAGGTATTTCGGAATTTATGATCCACTTATTTCTAGCAAAAGTTTCATTTGCATTATCCACAAGAATAGGAGTTCTATAAGCTGCCATTCCATTATAAAAATAAGAGGGATAATATTCATGAAAATTTATACCAGTAAATTTTAATAAAAGCTCTATTTTTTCTTCAACGGTTTTTCCTTGAATTAACTCAAAAGCTTTCTTCTGACCTACTTTTTTAGACATCTCATGTATGGCTGCTAATCGCAGAGCATTTTTATAACACTCTTGCTGTCGATAAATTATATAATTAGACGCCTCAGATAAATTAGGAACAGCCCATACGTGAGATTTAAATATAGGGTCTCCTACAAGTTCTGATTCTAAATCTAAGGCAAAAGCTAATTTATAAAATCCAAGAGTAAAAATAGAAGAAACAGTAGATGCAATTTGTTGTATTTTGTTATTTAGCCAGGGTTCCGTTTCAAAATTCTGATCGTTTCTAATGATAATAGAAATTTCATCAGCAAAAGTAAAACCAAACACAGACCCCTGAACCTCAGTAATCGTATAGAGTAATGCATCTGACATTACTTTGCTTAAATGATTAGAATATGGCTTTGATAAATTTTTTGTTAATTTTGAAAAATTACGACCATCAACATGAATAATAATAGGCAATCTTTTCATGATTTCATAATCATGAGGTATCTTATAATACTCTTGCCTTTCGCTTAAAGATTGCATAATTATTCTATAATAAAATCTTCAGTTACGTCGTAAAATTTACGACCTAACAAGTCTTGATTCAAATCATAATATAACGCATGAGATCGGCTAACGGTCCATCCAATCATATTAGGTTCGACAAGAACCATATAATACGGGGACAAGTCTTTGTGAAGATGATATTTTGCAATAACTTCAAAAAATTTTATTTGATACTCATCTTCGCAATCTTTCGACACTATTCTTTCAAAGTTATCTTTGATGATAGTTTTTATTTTAATAAAATCTCCTACCTTATATTTATCTAAATCATTTTTCTTCAATTTTAGATCTCCAGTTTCCTCTTGCCCGAACAAAAATCCTATCAGCTTGCTGAATATAAACTTCATCAAACACCTTACTAAGCCAATGTTTTAAATATGATAAGTTAGATTTATTCCAAGCCGAAACTTGTAAAGAGGGAACATCGTTTAACATTGTTAAACATCCAAAATCAACCTCTATCCATGCATTATGATTATCAATCGTAATGTATACGACATGATTAGAGTCACTTGATGTAGTTAAATCTTTTTGAGGCGTAACTACAGTAACTTCTTTTTGAAGTAAAATTACTTTAGATACCTGATTCCTATCATCCCAATTTAAAAATTTAACTTCTTTATCAAAAGAGACTTTGCTTTTCTTAGACTTGCTTTTTTCCTCTTTAAAATCTGAAAAGATTCCCTTCTTAATATTTTTAAGAATGCTATCTTTCATTTCACATCTCTGAATCTGATTCTACTTTTAATTTCTCTATGAAAGCCTCATATCTTTCAAGACACTTATCAAAAACAAATTTTTCATTAGAATCTTGTGAAATTGGAGAAATTTTTGTTATTTCATATTCGGGAAACCATGAACCAGCAACAACATTTGAATTTTCATCAAATGTCAACACGAAACACCATTTCTGCATATCTTGAGGCATTGAAAAAAAATTAAGATCAAAAGCATATGGAGTTGATTCCATCTTTCCAGGTTTTTGGATTGTGGAAATAATTACCGAAATCAAAATTCTACTCTCCTGCTTATCAAGGAAATGACCTACTGGAGTTTTTACAAAGTCTTCTATATGTTTAGGAATATAAGTCATGAATTACCTCTTTGAATAGTTTCGTTACTAACATATTGACGCATACAAGATTCTAAAGTTAGATCTGAAAAAATAAATCCATCATTTTCAATTTTAGATAAATCTAAAATGCAGTTAGACCTTGTAGCAGCAGTTAAAGAACTTAGTCCTGACAAGCTCAATGACTCAAATTGATGAGAAAGATTATATTTAGAATATTCTTTTACAACATTATAAGCTGTCAAAGGATTCTTATGAGCCAAATTATAAATTCCAAATTTATCATTGTCAATTGCCCATTTGCAAGCCCTTAGAACGTCCACTGTAAAAGTCATTGAATTAGGCTCTTGAATGATCTTTTTATACCCCAGCAACTTAGTAATTAAGTTTCTAGGATTTGGCATTGGTGAAATTGGCATTCTAATTCTAAAAATAGTGACATTATCGTAACCAGATAAAGCCAAATCAGCCGCATATTTAACTTTTGAATAAAAAGATTTAGGATTTGAATAATCAGTTTCTTTCCATCCAGGTTCATACATACACCCAATACTACGAGGTGATGCTCCGTAATTTATACAGCCACTACCAATATGAACCAAATGAATGGATTTCTTACTACAAATCTGAGCTAATAATGTAGGAAATGTTAAGTTAGCTTCAATTGTTTCATCTTGGTGATTTTCGCACCAGTCTACATTGGGTTTTCCAGTTTTGCCAATACAATTAATAATTACATTAGGCTGATACCTATTAACAACTTCTAATATGGATTCATAATTTACTGGAATTTTATCAAAATGCTGGGCAACCTTATCATCTGTTGATGATAACAAAGGAACCTGTATTAGAGCGCCAATATATTCAGGAGGAGAAGAATCACTTGCCTTCACCAAAGAATCAGGATCAAAATTATATAAATAAGGAGAATAGCTCCTAGAAAATTCAGAAGCTATAAATCCATTGCCTAGTATAAGTATTTTTTTATTCATTTTTTAGGATATTTAACGTAATATAGATTATGTTTTGACCTGGTAATTGCTACGTATTTTAAGTTTTTTTCTTCCTGTGAAGATTCATTATAAGTATTAATGAACATGTATACTTCTTTTGATTCCAAGCCCTTCATTTGATGAGTTGAACCAAGGGTGACAATACGGCTAGGATCTTTGGTTGCAAAGAGAGAGGCAATATTTTGCTTAACTTGATCTACGGTTTCGCAGCCTTCCATTAAAGCCTCTAAACATTCAGCTTTATCTAAAATATGACTAGGATCTTTTCCAGCACTCAAAAGTCTCGACATCTCTTTACTTTTCCATTTTTCAATATAAGCATGTAGCTTATCTACTTTTTTAGCTCTAGAGGACTTTAGCAAATTATTAATATTGTCTCCAATATCCCTTCCTAAAATTGCACAAGGGATTTTTTGACGAATTAATTTTAAAGCAGTTCTAATTAGCGGAGCGTTGGTTCTAGAAATAATATAAGAACCAATTGGAGCATTAGAAACTAGCTTTTCATACTCTTGCCAGCCGACCAGTCCATTGGACGCCCCTGGAGCAGCTTCTAGATAAGGCACAAGCTTCTGCGCTTCCTTTACGACGCTATGAGGGCAGCGGTACGTGATTGAGAGCGGTAGCGCCTTTGCGTTGAGTCTTTCTTTGAATTTATCATAGGAATTTGAATCGGCACCACGCCAAGCATAAATTGCCTGATTTCGATCCATAAAGACAACACAACGACCTTTAGAGCCATTATTCTTTTTGGACTTTCTTTTAGTTGGGTCTGGTTGTTTAATTAGTTTAAATACAAACTCAATTTGTGCAGGATTTAAATCCTGCGCCTCATCTACAAAAACATTATCATATTGCTCAATTGGAATATTCAATTTTACAGGAAAATAAATCATATCATCAAAGTCAATAGAAGATGTTTTTCTCAAACAAGCATCTAATCCAAAAATAATATGATTAATAAAAGTTGAACGCTCAACATCATGCGGGGGTTCAATGTCAAAGCGGTCCATTAAATCATCAATATCTTCATATTTATCAACCAAAGATGATTTACAAAGAGAAACAGCCCTGGTTAAAAGATAAATTAGCTCATTTTTTTCTTTATCTTCTCCTAGAACTTTTTTATAAATTAAAGTCATTTTATCTGCTACGACAGCAGATTTATAAACTTTACCAATATGTTTAAGACCAACCGAGTGCAGTGTCCCAGTGGTAACATAATCAGGAACTCTAGTTCGTAATTCGTCTGCAATCTTCTTATTGAAAGCTACGAAAATACTTTTATCATCTGATGAAACATATTTCAAAGCTTCAACTGCGGTAGAAGTTTTTCCACTGCCCGCCAAAGCTTCAACAATTAAATTTTCTGAATTATTTTTAATAAAATTAAAAATATCTGATTGATATTTTGACCAATTTTTAATCATAAATCCCCTGTAAGTAGGAACATTAGTTGACAGCATAGCTCCAATGAGAGCTGGCGTCAATTCTTTAATAACTCTAAAATTATAAGTCTCGTTTCTTCTGGACCAGGGGTAGAAATACATTCTACCCCCGTTGAAACTACAGCATAATCATTGCCGCCTGGAAATATAGCATCACCTATAAAGAGCATCTCGTCAATAGAAAATTTTAAATATTCTTGAATTTTAGCAATTCCATAAGCTTTATCAATTCCTTTTTTAGTAATATCAATGGATGTTGAACCGCCCGATCTAATTTCAAATTCAGGCAAATACTCTTGCAGTATTTCAATCATCTTTAATCTTTTCACATGCGATGGGTCCCAGGTCTTTTTAAGATCTACAGGAGCATCTTGACCTAAAGCGGAAAAAGTAATCTGAGTTCCCCGATCTTCAATAATGTTTCCGTAGAGTAACTTTTTAGGAATTTCAAAAACTACTTTTTCAAAAGTAAATTTAAAAGATTGTAATATTTTTTCTTTTTCTTCGGCTGAAAGTTCTTCAGAATAAACTTGTTGCCATTGTTTATCTTTAAATTTAAAGAATGATGTGGCGCAAGTAGGAAATAAATATAAATTATACAATAAATCTTCAGGTACAGATAAGTTATTTAAAAATTGTTTTTCAAATTGAGGGAATGCTCCGCCTGAAATTATTGCAACTGAATAATTTTGCAGTAATTTCTTTAGAGCAACACTCGTGGATTTAGTTATAGGAGATTTAGATTCGGCAAGCGTGCCGTCCAAATCAAAGATAATTAATTTTTTCATAATTAACTCGCAGAAACAAGTTCCATGCTTTGCGGTATAACCGTTCTAATTAATTGATACTGGTTATCTGAGCTGCCCCCGTCGTATGTTAGAACAACATCTCTCTGATTTATTTTGACTTTCCAAACGTCTCTTTCTTGACCGTATTCTTCTCCAAATGATTCCGCAAAATTAAAACTTTTTGTTAAAAAAATACCACTTGGTAACTCTTTATTATTTAAATAATATTCTCTGTCTTTTTTAGGTCGAGACGTATAAAGAGTAATTATTTTACCTCTAGAACTAGAGCCAGGCTTTTCTAACTCTTGAATTAAGGAAAAATAATCAGATGCAGCATTTTTATTTTCTTCTGTAAAAAAATCTTCATCACCAAGCTCAAGTTTATCTTCTATTTGAATCTTTCCTGAATCATAAAACAGTTAGATAATATATTATCTTTTATATCGTTACCAATATTGGACGAACTGCTACGCCCTCTACTCCTTCGTTTCTTAAAATCTCTAAGAAATTTCTAGGAGCTGCTTTTCTCATTATATTATAAGAGCCATTTATATCTGCATTTATTTTTTTATTATTTGCAGATTTAAACATTCCTCTTTTAACTCTTCTTCCAAAATATTCTTCGTGTTTTTCTATTGATTCCATATCTAAAAAGCTACATTTGCTAGTGTAACTTTCTTCCTGTATCTTTACTGATATTCCAGATAGTTTAGATTTATAAACTAACATATCAATAAATTTAGCAAATGGAATCGAAACAAAATTTTGATTGTTCTTCCTTCCGATATTGATCTCTTGTTTCCATCCTGGATTATAACCTATAATGAGATTAGTTATATTATTGGAAACTAATTGATTAATCAAATATCTAGATGCTTTATGAAGATAATCATTAATTTTATTGTTGCGCTTATTGCTTAATTTTTGTATTTTATTTGACGTAGATAATTTGTTTTTTATTGCTTCTTGATTTTCTTCTGATGATTTTTCTATTAAATTTTGTTTTCTTTGTTTTTTTAATTCTTTGCTTTTTGCTCTAGCATGATTGTTTAAAGCAAGTAGCATATCTGATTTCTTTTTATTATAATATTGATTTATAGATTTAAGAGGCTTTCCATTAATCAATATAGGTCTTACATTAGTAGAAAATGTTACAGCTGCTAAATTATTCAAACCCAAATCTATCGCTGCAACATTTCCATTATCATTGTATGAATTTTCTTCTACAGAGTAGACGGAATATACAACATAACAACCAGTTCTTTTTACTATTTGAACTTGATTTATATTATCTCTTGTAATTGTTCTGGTTGGAATATTAATTTTAGTTCCACTTAAATTTATCAAACCTTTCTTCA
>Ga0078894_10000592_pt1 | contig 25516 bp, 37 predicted proteins | sample LauGreSu1BDMLBSD_2_FD_67506 | JGI IMG/M metagenome (GOLD analysis project Ga0078894, IMG submission 67506) | Freshwater lake microbial communities from Lake Michigan, USA - Su13.BD.MLB.SD (version 4) (version 4) | ecosystem: Environmental > Aquatic > Freshwater > Lake | place: Lake Michigan... | reverse complement strand
ACGTAGAGGTTGTCGTCGCGGTCACAGACGAGCGATCGCGGCTTGTTGAACTGGCCCGGCGCCACGCCCCGTCGGCCGATGACCTGGGTATGGCTGAACCACCGACTCTCGATCGGATACCGGGACTGGCGATCCTCATCCCCGGAACAACCGGCAACCAGAAGGGCACCCGCCGCCACCCAACCCGCGCGCATCCGGATGCGGGAACCCACCGCCCACAGAGCCAAAGGCAGCACGGCCAACCCCAGCAACGCCAGGCAAAGGGCGTTCACCTGACCCGCGTGGCCGTAGTGAAGCAGGTTGAAAACCCGCACCGCCGCAGTCTCAAGCCCGGGCGGCATGACGAGCAGGATCGATTCAACATCCCAGAGGACGAGCAGGTACGTCGCGTAGGCCCCAGCCAGGCACAGCCCCCGCATCTGCGGCCACGTTCCAAGCAACCACGATCGAACCGGGCCACAACCGGCCATCCGGAGCGATTCGACAACGGTTGGATCCACTCGACTGGCGGCCACCGTCGCGAGCGACCACGCCAGGGCCAGATAGCGCGGGATCAGTACGAGCCAGTAAGCCAGCGCCGAATCTGCCACCCAAGCAGCGACCGGTTTCGCGAGAATGGGCACCCAAAGCGAACTCGTCAGGATTCCGGGCGTCAGGAACCAGAGCCAGGCCAACGGCCCGATCCGACGGAACCAGTCCACCTTCCGCGCCAATCCGAGCGTGATGACCAAGAGGACGACCGCCACCGAAGCCGCGATCCAAGCCGAGGTCCAGAGGGCTCCCGATCCAGCTCGGACGGCAGGAACGAGTTCGGCCCAGGTGCGCGGAGACTGGACCAGGCGGAGCAACGGGATGCCCAGCGAAAGCCCGAGCACAAGCCCCAAGCCAGCCAACGCGACACCCCAACACCACCCCAGCGACCGCCTCCAGTCGCGAGGAGCCGCGGATCCCCGTTCGAATGGCCATCGCACTCGCCCATTCCATCCCAACGCCAACGCCAGGATTCCACCGGCCACCAAGGGCCATCCCTCCCGCCATGCAGCCCCCACATCCAATTGGGTATTGAAGCGCACCCACAGGACCTCCGGAAGGACCCGAACCTGAAAGAGCGTCGGAATGGTGAAGTTCGATGCGGCCAAAAACAGACTGAGCAGCGCCGCGAAGCCGCTGCCCGCAGCGGTCGCAGGCCAGAGGACATGCCGGAGCAGACTCCCCGCTCGCAGACCCGGGAAGGACTCGAGCGTTGAGGACTCGACCCGGCTCCATGCGGCGATCGCAACGAGGGCCGGGATCGGCCACAGCATGGCACCAAGTACCAGAGAGGTCAGCGGCAACATGGCGGTCGCCGAGTGTTGGGCACCCCACTCCAGACGCAACCCAGCCGTCAGCTCGAGCCAACAGTTGGCCAAGAGGAACGGAGGCAATCCCAGCGTCACGGCACACGCCCCCATCAGGCTTCGCCGCAACCGGGCGCCGCTCCCCAACCACGCCAACGCCACCACCCAACCCATCACCGTCGCCAGCACCGCGGCGCCAGCGGATACCCAGACGGTATTCCAGTAGGGAGTCATCGCCGGAACCTCGATTCCAATTCCCCGATGCCCATGTCCAGATCCCCGAGCACTCGTCTCCAGTCCGGTCGAAGCCATGCCCCAACCGGAGCAACCGGACTTTCGAGGGCGCCGGCTGTCACCAATCCCTGCACCACCCCGGCGGACAACACGAACCCCAGGAACTGCCGCGCCGGCGACTCCGGAGCGGCCGGTCGCACCAAGGCGACCGTGTTTGGGATGACCAGGAAATCCCGCTCCAGCAGCAGGGCCTCTACCCGCGCACCGCCCCGATTCGCAACCATCACATCGTCGGAATCCGTGATGCCAACCAGAGCCTCACCACGCACCACGCGCCGGACGACATGCGAGTTGCCCGGCTCAAGGAAAGGCTTGTTGGCTGCCAGGGCCTCGCACCATTGACGCCAAGCCACTTCCCCCCATGCAGCCCGCAGGGCGTGGAAATGCGTCGAGGTCGTCCCGAACATCGGCACCGCCAGGGAAACCCGCCCCTTCCAGCGGGCATTCGTCAGTTCAATCAGGCTCGTCGGACGATCCTTCTCCGGCAGTCTTTGGGGATCCACGACGAGTCGTCGGGTACGGGCGCCAAAGGCCACCCAACCCGCATCGGAAACACCGATGCGGTTCGTCCCAAAGACGCCCCGGTCCGCCAGTTGGCGGGTACGGAGTTCCTCGTTGCCCCAGAAGACATCCGCGCGTGGGTTGTCGCGTTCGGCCAGCAATCGGTTGGCAAGCCCAACCGTCTTGGTCAGTTCGCTGTCATACACCGCCCTGACTTCGATCCCGGTCTTGCGGGAGAACTCGGCAATGACCTTCTCCGCGAAGTCCTGATCCTGTGCGCAGTACAGCACCAGCGCAGCCGAGGATGCCTTGGAACGATTCCTGCCAACGGGATCACCACGATGCACCGCACCAAAGCCAGCCCCAACAATGGCCAGCACGAGCAGTCCAATCAGGATTGCCACCGAGAAGATCAGCAGCAGCGCATTGGAGAGGTTTCGGGATCCCTTGCTCATGCGGTTCGGCGGTGGAACCACCACCATTCGCCCAACATCACCGCCAGGCCGGCCAGGGCGAACCATCGCCAGTACTCCAGGTTCGCATCCTTTTCGGTCGTCGCCTTCACCTGCGTGAAACGACCCAGGTCCAGAGTCTCCCGCGGACGGATGTTGCTCTCCGCGGCATCCAGGAGGTTGGCGGCAAATGCCAACTGGTTGGTGCCCAGTTGAACCCGGTAGATGCCCTGCCGGCCCGTGTCCGACCACACGAACTCGGACGCCTCAGGCGCCAGGGTGACCGTCTGCACCTTGCCATCCGGGCCAGTAACTGTCCCGCTCGTCACGGGAGCGGCCAGTGGCAGACGGAACGCGTCCCCCGACTTGACGAGGAACTGCTCCGCCTTCGCCGTCGCCGGATTCAACCAATCCACCACGTTCGCAAGGAATATCGGGAAACTGATTCGCAACGGCCAGGTGCTCTCGAGTGTGTCGAATCCCACCCACACCACCCGCTGCCGTCCCATCTCTCCGGCAACAACCAACGGCGACTGCGGCGCATCAACCAACGACACGCCCCAAGCGGGCGACTTCACCTGGTACGCCTTGGCAATCTGTACGCTGTCGAACGAGACAAAACGGAGCAACGGATGCGTATTGCGCCAGTTTACGATCGGAGGCGACTCGATCTCACCGATCGGCGCCTCGAACCAATTGGTAGGCGCAACATGGATGGCGAGCACATTGCCCCTGGGCCACTCCGAAGGAACCACGTCGTCGAGCACAACGACGTCATGCCGACCCGCGTCCGCCGAACTGTGGTCCGCAGCCAGGCTCAGTTCGACCTGGACGCCGGACGCCGCGAGGGCCTTCTCAAGAAAACGGTTTCCGCGCGAAACCAGCAGGACCCGCACCGGCTGCGGCATGAGGGAAACCACGCTCGCCTGATTGTCTGCAGCGAGGTCGTCCTCCGCGACCAACCGCGCGGTAAAGACCCCATCGCGCGCCTGCGATGCAATGAAGACCACGGGCGTCGTGTTGGTGGCCTCCAACATCACCGCCTTCGTCTCAATCAACTGGCCATCAAAGGCCAACTCGATCCGCGCATCCAGAGACTCCGACCGGTGATTCGCGACGCTCAGGAACAGCGCCCGCTTGGCTGGGTCCTCAGGATTGGGCTTAACGTCAAAGGCCACGATCCCCGCATTCCGCGCACCTTTGCCAACCTTGTGATAGACGAGCCTCAGGTCACGCGTCTCGAACTCGGCCAACTCCGGGATGGCACCATCACTGAACAAATGGATCTCCGCATCGGGGCGATCCCGAATCAGGGTTTCCGCAACCCTCAGGGCCTCCGCCAATCGTGTCGGGGAATCCGTAACCCGGGCTCCTTCCAGCGCCCGACGAAGCGACGCCTTTTCCGAGGTGGCGCTCTGTCGAACCTCGGCATTGGCGCCCGCAACCAGGACCACCATCTGCCCTCCCTTCCCAACCGCCAAGGCGTCCACCAAGGCAAGCGCATCCTTGCGCGCGCGCTCGAATCGCGACGGCGTTTCATCGGTGGCCTGCATCGATGCACTCGCGTCCAATACGACCACCTGCATCTGACCCAGTCCCGCCTTGCCGGCAAAATAGGGTCGGGCCAGTGCCAGCACCAAGAGCAGCAACAACAGCAACTGGAGCAGCAGGAGCCAATTGTGGCGCAGTCGCTGCATCGGAGCACTGGCCTGCGTCTCCGCCAGGAATCGCTGCCAGAGGAGGGTCGAAGGAACAACTCGGGTCACCCGCTTGCGCTTGAGCAGGTAAAAGACGACCACCGCCGGCAGGGCCAACGCGAACCAGAATGCAAGCGGGGTCAGGAAGCGCATGGCAGGATCACGGCTTGGCGGCGGGCTTTCCGTATTGCTCCGTCAGGTAATCCGCAAGGAGTGCCACCGCGTTCGTCGGAACCGGCGCACCGTACTTCGAACGCATCTTCTCGATCGAGGCTACCCACCCACCCCTCGGAAGCGGAGGCTGCGTCGTGATGTAGTCCAAAGAATGGCACATCGCGCATTGTCCAAGGACGACCTCGCGCCCCTTGCCAGGCTTGAGGGCTATCGTCTCGGGCGGCAGCTTCCATTCATCCGCCGGAGAGTCCACGGCCGCGATCAGGACTCCCGCAAGGATTCCAAGCCATCGTGGGTTCATACGATCCTCACCTTCACAGGCTCCACCACGTTCCGCATGTAGCCAGCGGGGTTCCACAAGGCCTCCAACGGTTGGGATTCCCCCAACCGATTGGTTGCCTTGGCCCACAGGGTACGCTCACCCGGACCGACAGGCTTCCAGTCAACCGTCCATTCCCGGAAACCAAACCGTCCCTCGCTCCGCCCCAACTCCGCACCATGCCAGGTCTTTCCCCCATCATCCGAAAACGTCACTTCACGAATGCCAGACCCACCATCGAAGGCGATTCCCCGAACGCGCTGCTTTTCTCCCGACCTCACCTGGACTCCCTCGGCAAGACTGGTGATGAACGAACGCACGTTGAACCGACTGATGGGCACCGTGCGCCTGGGCTTGGATCCAGGCTCGACGTGCGCACAGGGATCGTCGGGAATACGGTAGGCAGGATCCATCCAATAGCCCTTGTAGCTCGAATCCACCACGGTGATCTGGTGAAGGTGCTTGATCCAATAGGTCCCATAGTGCCCCGGCACAACGAGACGCAGCGGGAATCCATTGAGCCACGGCAGGGGTTGGCCGTTCATCTCCGTCGCCAACAGGAGATCCGGATCCAGCGCCTGGTCCAATTCGATCGACTTCACAAAGTCGGGAATCGTCGCCGTCACGGGCTTGTCCAGGCCGTCAAACAGCACCTGCTTCGCAGCGGGCTCGAGTTCGGCCGCCTTCAGGACATCCACCAACCGCACCCCTTTCCACCGCGCGCATCCCATGGCCCCGTTTCCCATCTGCCCGCCACCCACCCGCGGCGTAAACAGGCCACGCCCATTTCCCGAGCACTGGTTCACCGCGACCACCTCCGTCACTTCGAAGCGTCGAAGGAGATCGGCGATGCTGATCTCGATGGGCTTGCGGACGGCACCCGCGACGTTCAACCGAAAGACATCCGGCGTCAGCACGTCGCGGGACGGGGGTGAACCAGCCAGATGATAACGAACGAAGAAGGCATCATTGGGCGTCAGGATCCCTTCGTTGAACGCCGCCATCGGTGTCTCCAACTGGGGAGGTCGACTCGTCAGACGGATCAGAGGCCGCTTCTCCGGATAACGAACCAGTTCCCGGCTGCCATTCTCGAATGGCATTTCGTAGGTCTCGTTCGCGATCAACCCAGGGACTGCAGCCATTCCTCCCGCCACCCCCGCCGCTACACGGATGAAGCGCCGTCGGTTCAAGTCCCGTTCCCGCATTGGTTCGTTCGAGCTCATACTTCCATTCGCTAGCCCCACATCTCCGCCGACCTCAATTGTCGCAACAAAAGGTCTTCGATGGATTCTCCCGAGCTGCAGCTGAAAAAGTTGGCCCCCCTCCCCTGACAGAACTCGCGAAGCCGCTGCACATAGTTCGCCACCGTCTGGCGATACGCGGCGAGCCGATACTTGCCAAACGTGACCTCCTGAAGGGATCCCGTCTCCGAATCGACCAACCGCAGATCACCGAACGCGGACGGATCCAACTCTTCAGGGGAGAGGATCTGGATGGCGTTCACCTGAAACCCCCGACCCACCAAGGCCATCAAACCCGGCTCATATCCGGCCGGATCCAGAAAGTCGCTGAGCACCACCGCAACTCCAGCCTGCCGAGACTCCAGAACCCCACGCTTCATCGCACCGTTGAAGTCCGCCACACCTCCGCCCCGAAGCCCCGTCAGGTTCGTGAAGTACTCCAGCGAGGACTTCTTGCCCCGCACACTCCGAAGCGCTCCCCGAATCGCAAGCTGCGCGTTGTACTGCGACAGGTCGGCCTCCTTCTGGGCCGTCAGGTCTGGAAAAACATGAACCGAGACCCGGTCAAACCCGCAGAGGGCCACATAACCAATCGCCGCCGCGACCTGTCGCGCGAAATCAAACTTTGAAGGTGTTCCAAACAGCATGCTCTCGCTCGCGTCGAGGAAGATCCGCACAGGAAGCTCACGCTCCTCCTCATAAAGCTTCAGGAACAACCGATCGAGTCGACCAAACAGATTCCAGTCCAGATAGCGCAGGTCGTCCCCGAGGACGTAGTTGCGATGATCAGCGAATTCGACGCTCTGCCCTCTGGCACGACTACGGCGCTCCCCCTTCGCAGAACTCTTTGCCCGCCGCGCTGCGATCAACTGGAACTGCTCCAGTCGCCTCAGCACCTGCGGTGTCAGGATTCCAGCCATGGTGGCCCCTTCGACCAAATCAGACGGCTCCACCCGCGTCCCGGGGAACATCTTTCAGGATCTGCTGGATCACGTGATCGGTCGTGATCCCCTCGGCTTCCGCCTCGAAATTGACGATGAGCCGATGTCTCAGGGCCGACGCCGCAACGGCTGCGATGTCGTCGTAGCTCACATTGAACCGCCCCTGGGTCAACGCACGCACCTTGGCCGCCAGCACCAGAACCTGCCCTCCACGCGGACTGCTCCCGAACCGAAGGTACTGATTGGTGATCGGCAACGCCGTCCCCGTTTTCGGATGCGTCGCCAAGACCAATCGCACCGCGTAGTCCTTCACATGCGTACCAATCGGCACCTGCCGCACCAGTCTCTGCAACTCCGCAAGACCCGCCCCATCCAGCATCTTGTTCGGCGTAACCTTCACACCTTCGGTCGTCCGATTCAGCACCTCGGTCAATTCCTCCGCCGTCGGGTAACCAACGATCAGTTTGAAGAAAAACCGATCCAACTGGGCCTCCGGAAGCGGGTAGGTGCCCTCCTGATCAATCGGATTCTGCGTCGCCAGTACAAAGAATGGCTGCGGAAGCGGTCGTACTTCACCCCCTGCAGTCACCTGCCGCTCCTGCATCGCCTCCAGCATCGCCGACTGCGTCTTCGGCGTCGCCCGGTTGATTTCATCCGCCAACACCAGATGGGCAAAAATCGGCCCCTTCTGGAACTGGAACTGCCTTCTCCCGTCCGGCGAATCCATCACCAGATTGGTCCCGAGAATGTCTGCCGGCATCAGGTCCGGTGTGAACTGAACCCGACTGAAACTCAGATCCAGTACCTCACCCAACGTGCGGACCAACAGGGTCTTTCCCAACCCCGGCACACCCTCCAGCAACACATGCCCACCGGCAAAAATCGCGTTGAGGGTCCCCTCAACAATGGAATCCTGTCCCACCATGACCCGACCAATCTCGGCTCGAATCGCGGCGTAAGTCTCTCGGAACTGGCTGATGGCTTCCTCAGTGGTCATGGCAGATGGGGCTTGGACCGCGTGAACGGGAAAATGTTATGCGCAATACGTTGTGAGGCTTCCGCGACCCGAAGCAAGGGGCCTTTGAACCCAAACAAAAAAGAGCGGGGGTCCGAAGACCACCCGCTCCCTCTAACAGCTATAGCAGCCTTCCGGCAGCCCAGCCCGACTATCAGGACTGCGCAGGAGCGGCAACCGCTGCTCCCGTCTGGGGAAACTCGACCAACTCGATGATCGCGAGTTGCGCCGCATCACCCTGACGCTGCCCAAGCTTCACAATCCGTGTGTAACCACCCGCACGGTCCTTGAACACCGGCGCGATCTTGTCGAACAGGATGTGCACGAGATCATTCTCCTCGCGCCACTCTTCACGGGCCACCTTGCCCTTGCGGGTAGGCGTCCCCCGGAACAGGGACCGGGGCTGCGTACGCAGCTTCGCGGCCGCCTGACGACGGAGGTGAACGTTCTTCTCCTTCGTCGCGCCAATGGCGTGGCGGCCGAGGGTGATCAGCTTCTCGACCACCTGGCGTACCACCTTTGCCTTGGTGATGGTGGTCGTGACGCGTTGGTGTTTGATGACGTTCGAGGCCAGGTTCGTGAGCATCGCATTGCGGTGCTCGCTGTTCCGCCCGAACTTCGTGTTGCGCTTCAGGTGTCGCATGGTACTGGGGAATTAAAGCTTGTTGGCCGGCTCGGGCTGCGGTTCAAGGAGGCCAGGCTCAAAGGTCATACCCAGAGCCAAACCGAGCGTGGCCAGCTTCTCCTTGATCTCGTTCAACGACTTCTTGCCGAAATTGCGGTACTTGAGCATCTCCTGCTCAGTCTTCATGCCCAACTGTCCCACCGTGGTGATATTGGCGTTGTTCAAGCAGTTGGCAGCCCGAACACTGAGCTCAATCTCGTTGACCGACATGTTGAGCAACTTCTTGAGCTTCGCCTTCTCGTCGTCCTGCGGCTTCGCCTCCTCCTCGAACTCAACCGCATTCTTGTCATACCCGACAAACACGTCGAGATGATGCTGCAGGATCGCCGAAGCCTGCGTCAACGCATCGTCCGGCGAAAGCCGCCCGTCAGTCCACAACTCCAGAATCAACTTGTCATAATCCGTACGCTGCCCGACACGGGCTGCCTCCACGGAATAGCGAACCCGAGCCACAGGAGAGAAGAGCGAATCAATGGCGATCACACCGATCGCCTGATCCACCTTCTTGTTCTCGTCGCCAGGACAGAAACCACGGCCAACCTTGACCTCCAACTCCATCTCCAACTTCTTCTTACGGTCCAAGGTGCAGATATGCTGCCCCGGATTCACGACCTCAACATTCTGGTTGAGTTCGATGTCCCCAGCGGTCACGGCACCTTCCTTGTTGACGGACAGCAACAGGGTCTGCGTCTCACGGGAGTGAACTTTGAACTTCACCCGCTTGAGATTCAGCACGATATCGGTCACGTCCTCAACCACACCGTCCACCGCTGTGAACTCGTGCATCGCTCCATCGATCTTGACCGAGGTGATGGAGGCACCCTCCAGCGAGGACAGCAAAACGCGCCGGAGCGAGTTGCCAACGGTATGACCGTAACCGGTTTCGAAGGGCTCAGCCACGAAACGGGCGTACGTTTCCGTCGAACAGGACTCGTCCTTGACCAGACGCTTAGGCAATTCAAAACGACCAAGACGAACAGGCATAATATACAATCTGCAATTTCAAACTGAGAGCCGCCAAACCACCCGCGGCAGGCGATTCCCCATATAATTGCATTTCCGGCGAACCTCGCCGGAGGTTTAAGGTTTAGCGGGAGTAGAACTCGACAACCGCCTGCTCATTGGCGATTGGATTGATCTCGTCGCGAGTGGGAATCCGCAACAAGGTCGCCTTCAAGTTCTCGCGGTCGACGGTTATCCAATCCGGAACCACACGAGCTGTGGAACCCTCAAGGCTCTTCCGAGCTGCCGACTTGCTCTTGGTGTGATCCTTGATTTCGATCACGTCGCCCACTTTCACCACAAACGAGGCGACATCAACCTTCCGACCATTCACCCGAACGTGCCCATGCCCAACCAACTGCCGGGCACCAGGCCGTGTCAAACCGAAGCCAGAATGGTAGACCACGTTGTCCAGCCGGGTCTCAAGAATCTGGAGCATCTTCTCACCCGTAACCCCACGCATGCGCAGCGCGCGCTCGTAGACGTTCCGGAACTGCTTCTCCTGAAGCCCATAGAAGAAACGCAACTTCTGTTTCTCAAGAAGACCGACAGCATAGTCGCTGTTCTTGCGGCGAGATTTCGGGCCATGCATGCCCGGAGGATAAGGCCGGCGCTCCAGGTACTTGGAGGAACCGAAGATGGGTACGCCCAGCCGACGGCTGATGCGAACGCGGGGACCAGTATAACGTGCCATGTGATGATATCGAAGTTGAGACTACACGCGGCGCTTCTTCCGAGGCCGGCAACCATTGTGCGGAATCGGTGTAGAATCCTTAATTGCGGTGATCTCCAGACCGATTGCCTGAAGCGCGCGAATCGCCGACTCGCGGCCAGAACCAGGCCCACAAACCCGAACTTCAACCTCGCGCAAGCCATGTGCCATGGCCTGGCGCGCGGCGTCCTGAGCCGCCTGCTGAGCAGCAAAGGCTGTGCTCTTGCGTGAACCCTTGAATCCAACACGCCCGGACGTGCTCCACCCAAGGCTGTTGCCCTGCATGTCCGTAATCGTGACTTGGGTGTTGTTGAAGGTTGCGAGGATATTCGCCACTCCGCTGGCGATGTTCTTGGCACCCTTGGCCCGAATGATCTTCTGGGCCTTGGGGTCCTCTCCCAACAACTCTGCAGCCGTGGGCGCGGACGCGGCCGGCGCCGGAGCACCCGGGGCCGCAGCAGAAGCCGCCGCCACGTTTCCTGCCGCACCGGCAGCAGCCTCAGGGGCCTTCTTCGCCTTTGCGGGCTTTTCAGGTGCCGGAGAGGCAGCTGCAGCTGCGCCTTCGGCAGCTTCCTTCTTTGCTGGAGCCTTTTTGGGCTTCGTCTCGTCAGCCATATCGTCCTTGAAAGTGGTTTAGTGGGTTCCGGCCTTGGCGTTCGGATTACGCTGAACGCCGACCGTACGACGCGGTCCCTTGCGGGTCCGTGCGTTGGTCTGAGTGCGTTGCCCACGAACCGGAAGGCCCTTGAGATGACGCACACCGCGGTAAGACTTGATCGCCTGCAGACGCTTCAGGTTCATGCCAATCTCGCGGCGCAGATCGCCCTCGATGACATACTTGCCCTCCTGGATCGCATTCACGATCTGCGACAGTTGCGCCTCGGACAAATTCTTCGCCCTCAGAGCAGGATCAATGTTCGCCCGAGCCAGAATGTCGCGCGAATTGACCGGACCCAGTCCGTAGACGTAACGCAGCGCAATATCGACGCGCTTATCACCCGGAATATCTACACCCAGAATACGTGGCATGGCAGTTCCTTGATTTCAGCCCTGACGCTGTTTGTGCCGAGCATTGGAGCAGATCACACGGATCACACCCTTCCGCCGCACCACTTTGCAGTTTTCGCAAAGCTTCTTTACCGACGCTCGAACTTTCATCTTCTAAAAGTCTCCGTTCCGACCTCTCTCAATACAGAGGAGGCATTCCATCATCTGTCAAAATCTCTGCCCCACCCTCCGTCACGAGCACTGTGTGCTCAAAGTGAGCGGAGAGCTGCCTATCATGCGTAACCACCGTCCATCCGTCATCCAAGATTTTTACGGAAGGAGAACCCACCGTCACCATGGGCTCGATTGCAATCGTCACTCCGGGCTTGAGCCTCACCGAGTTCCGCAGGTCGACGTAGTTCGGAACCTGTGGCTCTTCATGGACATTCCTGCCCACCCCATGCCCACAAAATTCACGCACGACACCGAACCCGGCGGCCTCAACAACACGCTGAACGGCCCTTCCAACGTCAACCGTGGTTGAACCGCCGCGAACCTGTCCGATTCCCTCCCGCAAGCCCTGAATTGTTACGTCCAGGAGCTTCTGGGCTATCGGACTGCATCCGCCGCAGGCCACGGTCATCGCCACGTCACCAATGAAACCCCGAGCCCTCACTCCGATGTCTAGTTTGACTAGATCACCAAACTGAAGCCTCCGGACTCCACCGATTCCGTGAATGACCTCCTCGTTGACCGAGATGCACGCGTTGGCGGGGAAACCTCGATAGCCCAAAAAGGCACTGGTTCCGCCCTCCTCCGCAATCCATCGACCAATCAACTGGTCCAACTCTCCAGTGGTTATTCCCGGTCCGACCGCACCCGCGGCCCGACGCAACACCCGCATAGCCATCCTACCCGCCAACCGCATTGAATCGATCTCCGCTGCGGTCTTTGGAACAGGCTTGGCCATCGGCTATTTTCGGGGCTGTTCCATCAACAGGCGACAGCTCCCCGGGATTGCATTACAAAGAACTAGGTGACAAATCCTCACTCAAGACCGGCCTTTGACGCGTCCCTTTTTCAAGAACCCATCATACTGCCGGAGCAAGAGGTGGCTCTCCATCTGCCTCATCGTATCCAAAAGGACACCCACAGTGATCAACAGAGAGGTTCCTCCAAAAAACGTGGCGACATTGAAGTCAATCTTCATGGTGAAGTTCATCAACGTCGGAATGGCAGCCAGGATCGCGAGGAAAACTGCCCCAGCCAAAGTCAGCCGAGACATGGAACGGTGCAGGAAGTCGCTGGTTGCAACACCAGGTCGAACTCCGGGGATATATCCACCGTGCTTCTTCAGATCATCGGCGATCTGCAGCTCGTTAAACTGTGTAGCAACCCAGAAGTAGCTGAAGAAAATGATCATCAGAGACTCGGCCACGAGATAGAAGATCGTGTCCGGCCGCATCAACCGCCCGAGCTCACTGAAAAACGGCAAGTTTGCCGAGGCACCGAGCTTATCAAAAAGCAAACCAGGGAACATCAGGATCGCCTGCGCAAAGATCACAGGCATCACACCGGCATAGTTCACCCGCAAGGGCATGTAGGACGTGCTACCGGCAAACACCTTCCGACCCACCGCTCTCTGAGCATACTGCACCGGAATCTTTCGCTGACCTTGGGTCACCAAGATCACTCCAGTAATCACGATCGCCAGCAATGCGAGAAGGAGGATCGCATGCGGCCAACGGAATCTTGCCTCAATTCCCTCGGGCGGGAAGAAACCGGTCCAGAGCGAAGTCATCGCCAAAGGTAACCGGGCCAGAATACCAATCGTGATCAACAACGAAACCCCATTCCCAATGCCCCTCTCCGAGATCTGCTCGCCCAACCACATCAACATCAACGTACCCGCAGTGAGGATGGTTACCGTCTGGAAAAGGTATACCCAACGGTTATCAATAAGAACCACCCTGCCACCATCGTAGTTGAACGCTTCTTTCGCGTTCTCCCATCCGATGGCCATGACCAAGCCTTGGCCAAGACAAAGGAGCACAGTCAGGTACCGGCCGTACGCTATGATCTTGGCCCTCCCACCCTCTTCCCTGGCGAGTTTCGCCAATCCCGGAAGCACAGCCGACAACAGCTGAATGATAATCGTTGCCGAAATGTACGGCATGATTCCCAAGGAACCTACGGAGCATTTCTCCAAGGCCCCTCCGGTGAAAAGAGAATAGAAACTGACTACACCACCCTGACCAGAGGTTTTCTCGAAGTGGTCGTTCAGCGCGCGGCCGTCCAGACCTGGAATAGGGGTCAGCGCAACCAAGCGCGCCACCAAGAGAACGAGCCCGGTGAACACCAAGCGCGACCTCAGCTCCGGGATCCGGAAGCAGTTGGCAAATGTTTGGAAGATCTGACCCAGCATGGGAATCCAGGATTTTAGCTGACTACTTCTGCGGTGCCGCCCAGTTTCTCGATCGCAGCCTTGGCCGCAGCACTGAAGGCAGACGCACGAACCGTGAGCTTCTTGGTCAACTCACCCGTACCAAGAATCTTGACGCCATCGCTTGTGCCCTTGGCAATCCCGGCCGCTTTCAGAGCGGCGGCATCCACAACGGCACCTTCCTCAAACAAATTGAGGCTTGTCAGATTGACGGGGAGATAGGTCGTACCGAACGCCTTATTGTTGAAGCCCCGCTTTGGAATACGGCGGATCAACGGCATCTGACCACCTTCGAAACCAATCCGGATCGAACTGCCGGAGCGGGCGCTCTGCCCCTTACCTCCGCGCCCGGATGTCTTACCGTGGCCACTGGACTCGCCAGCACCCAACCGCTTACGACGGTGTTTGGCGCCAGGCCGAGGTTTGAGATCGTGAAGTCGCATATAAATCAGATGGTTTTCTTGACGCGTTGCTCCAAGCCACGACTGCGCAAAATAGTCTCGCGCGTGCGCAACTGCTGAAGTGCCTTCAAAGTAGCCTTCGCCACATTGGCTGCATTCTTGGAACCCAACGACTTGGATAGGATATCACGGATTCCAACAGACTCGACCACCGCACGGACGGTCTTGCCGCAAATCAACCCAGTCCCCGGGGAGGCCGGCCTCAAAAGGACCTTGGCCCCACCGAAAGCTGCGTAAACCTCGTGAGGAATCGTGTTTCCGACAAGGCTGACAGGACGAAGTCCGGTCTTGGCATTATCGCCGCCCTTGCGAATGGCGTCAGAAACTTCCGTTCCCTTCCCAAGTCCCAATCCCACGCGGCCGTGTCGGTCGCCTGCAACTACAAGAGCGCTGAAGCTGAATCGACGGCCGCCTTTGACCACCTTGGCGGAGCGGTTGATGAAAATCACCTTTTCAGCCAAATCGTCGCGCTTGGAATCACCGTCGCCATCAGGCCCGCGACGCCTCCGAGGACGATCGCCGCGCTCGAATCGTCCGCCACCATATGACGCACCACCTTGGTACGGAGAGGAAGCAGGGGCCGAAGCTACAGGGGCCGCCACAGGTGCGGCAGGAGCTCCAGCGTTCTTATTCTCGATTTCGTCAGCCACGATAAACCTCCAGATCAGAATTTGAGACCAGCTTCGCGCGCAGCATCCGCCAGCGCCTTCACCTTGCCATGGTACCGGGCAGCTCCCCGATCAAAAACCACAGCTTCGATACCCTTTGCCTTTGCAGCCTCCGCGGCCCGTTTGCCGGTTAGAGTGGCATTCGCAACGTTTGCACCCCGAATCTCTTTGGGAGCAACTTTGTCACGAGTGCCAACGGATGCGATTGTCAGCCCTGCGCCATCGTCAATGAACTGAACGTAAATATGCGCTCCGGTGAACTTCACAGCCATGCGGGGCCTTACAGCCGTACCGGACAGCTTCTGGCGAACGCGCCAACGGCGCTTTTGGGCCAGGATGATTTTTTTCTCGGGTCTCATGTTGCAGCGAAAGCTAGACTTTGAAGGGTTTACTGAACGGTCTTGCCTTCCTTGCGGACGACATGCTCCCCAGCGTAACGAACACCCTTGCCCTTGTAAGGCTCAGGGGGGTAGTAACTCCGAAGTTCGGCAGCGACGCGTCCCACGGTTTCCTTGCTGGCGCCATCGATGCTGATCTTGGTGTTCTCTTCGACCACCACCTTAATTCCAGCAGGGATCGGGTAAAGAATCGGATGACTGAACCCAAGCGACATATTGACAATGTTGCCCTGAACCGCGGCCTTGAAGCCAACACCCTGAATCTCAAGCTTCTTTTGGAAGCCGTCGCTCACGCCACGAACCATGTTGTTGACCAAGGCTCGCGCCAGACCGTGCATCGCCCTGGCCTCCGCAGATTCAGAAGCCCGAGTCAACAATACCTTGGTTCCCTCGACCTTCGCGGCCGTGAACCGGGGAAGATTCAGATCCAATTTGCCCTTCGGTCCCTCTGCAGAGATCACGTTTCCGTTGATGGAAACCTTAACCTTGGCAGGCACCTCAACGGGTTGTTTTCCGATTCTTGACATAGGTACTCCTTACCAAACGTAACAAACGAGTTCGCCGCCCAGATTTTGCTTCTTGGCATCCTGGCCGGACATGACGCCTCGGGAGGTCGAAACGACGGCAACTCCCATTCCACCAAGCACACGGGGTATCTCGGTGCTACGAACGTAGCGGCGGAGCCCCGGAGTGCTGATCTGACGCAGACCGACAATTACCGGCCTCTTCTGGTCGTACTTCAGCGAGACAATGATGGACTTGATGGTTGCTCCCTCCACAGTCACATCGGCCACGTAACCTTCCTGCTTGAGGATAGCGGCAACCGACTCCTTCAGTTTGGAGTGCGGGATGGTAACCTTGGCGTGCCTGGCCATTCCCGCATTCCGGATGCGGGTAAGTAGATCTGAAATCGGATCGTGCATGACGTAGGGTTCCTTACCAACTGGCCTTGATGACCCCCGGAATCTGACCAGTCAGGGCAAGTTCACGGAAGGTGAGACGGGAGACACCGAACTTTCTGATGAACGCATGCCGCCGCCCACTGATCTTGCATCGATTCACAACCCGCACCGGGCTGGCATTCCGAGGGAGTTGGCTCAGAGCAACATAATCACCCTTAGCCTTCAACTCCGCGCGGATCGAAGCGTATTTCTTGACCGTCGCGGCTTTTTTCTTGTCGCGCGCCAACCATGATTTTTTGGCCATACTCTGGAAAAGTTCTTTTGGATTACTTGGAGAAAGGCATTCCCATGAGCCTCAAGAGCTCACAAGCCTCGGCATCCGTATCTGCTGAGGTCACGATCGTGATGTCCATGCCTTGGTTGAACTTGATCTTATCGAGTTCAATCTCTGGAAACGTGGTCTGGTCGGGAAGACCCAGTGAATAGGTACCGCGACCATCAAACTGCCGAGGGCTGATGCCACGGAAGTCACGAATCCGAGGAAGGGCGGTAGCCACCAGCCTGTCAAAGAATTCGTACATGACTTCACGGCGCAACGTCACCCGGCAGCCAACAGACTGGCCCATCCGGAGCTTGAAATTCGCGACGCTCTTCTTGGCCTTATTGATCACTGGCTTGCGCCCGGTGATCGCGGTCAGATCCTTTACGGCTTCCTCGAGCGCACCCTTTTCGCGGGACGTCGAGACCCCCATATTGATTACGATTTTCTCAATCTTGGGGACCTGATGGACGTTCTTGTAGCCTCGGCTGGTAACCAGCGCGGGGCGAACTTCCTTCTCGTACTTCTCCTGGAGACGGGGCTTCATGGCTTAGCTCTTGGCGGTCTTCTTTGCACGGCGACGTTCGAACTCGTCGGCCTTCATAACGTTCGACACATGGACAGGTCCCTCGAGCCAAAGCAATCCACCCTGTGGGTTCTGCTGGCTCTTACGAAGATAATGGAGCACGGGCTTTACCAGCCTGGTGCGATCCTCCTGACCCTTGGAGCGCTCGTCATTCCCCTCGATGATAACAGCCTCTTCAGACGTCACCACCTTGGAAACGGTCCCGCGCCGGCCCTTTGCCGACCCGGCGATGACGATGACCTCGTCACCCTTCTTGACATGAAATTTTGCCATAACCTTGGCTGATATTCGAACCTCAAATTACTTCTGGCGCCAGCGAGATGATCTTCATGAACCGCTTCTCGCGAAGCTCACGAGCGACAGGACCGAAAATGCGGGTTCCCTTCGGCTCGCCTTCCGCATTGATGATAACGATCGCGTTGCGGTCGAACCGGAGGTAAGAGCCGTCCGATCGGCGAATGGGTTGCTTTGTTCGGACGACAACCGCCGTGCAAACATCCCCCTTCTTCACTGAACCGTCAGGAGCGGCCTCCTTGATATGGACCTTGATGATGTCGCCGACCCCGGCATAAACCTGGTTGCTACCCAAAACGCCGATGGTCCAAGCGACCTTGGCGCCGGTATTGTCCGCAACATCAAGACTTGTGCGAATTTGAAGCATGATGAATCCCCTTGAGGTCTGGTTAGAACGTCAGACAGCCGTCTTCGAGGATCCATCCGCATTCAGAACCTCCATCAACCGCCAGCACTTCGTGCGGGACAGCGGACGAGTCTCTTGAATCCGAACCAAATCTCCGACCTTAGCCTGATTGGTTTCGTCGTGAGCATAGAGCTTCTGGAAGCTCGTCACGATCTTTTTGAACTGGGTGTGCCTGAAGCGACGCTCGACGCGGACGACAATCGTCTTCTGCATCTTGCTGGAAACCACTTCTCCCACCCGCTCCTTGCGGTGGCCACGAACTTCGGAAATTTCAGCCATATACCAGAGGGTCAAGCCTTTTTGACATCCGACGTCACCCGCAAGGAGGACAACCGGGTTTCGCAGCGTGCGATATCACGGCGCAACTGTTGAATGCGATGCGACTTCTCAAGGCGTGCGGTAGCCTTTTGCAGCCGCATGTTGAAAAGTTCCAGGCGCAATTCCCGCCCCTTGGCGGTGAGCTCCTGTGCGGACATCTCTTTGAAAGCGTTGGTAGCCATGGGATAAATTAATCAACCGAGCTTATGCCGGGAAATGAACTTGGTTGAGATGGGAAGCTTGGTGGCAGCCAAGCGCATCGCCTCGCGGGCGATCGCCTCTGGGACACCATCAATCTCGAAAAGCACGCTGGCCGGCCGGATCACAGCAACCCAGGATTCAACACCGCCCTTTCCTGTACCCATTCGAACCTCGAGGGGCTTTTTGGTGAAGCTCTTGTCTGGAAAAATCCGGATCCAGACCTTACCGCGTCGCTTCATGTATCGGGTGATCGCAACGCGAGCAGCCTCGATCTGTTTGGTGTCCATCCAGCAGCGCTCCAGCGCCTGGAGACCGTACTCTCCGAAAGCAACGGTGTTACCACGAGAGGCAAGACCGGTTCGGCTGCCTCTCTGCATCTTGCGGTACTTTACCCGTGCGGGCATCAGGGCCATATGAAATCCTTTATCCTAGATTGTGCGTTAGAGCGATCGTTCGCTTAAGCAGGCTTCGTGATCGGTTCAGGCCTGCGCTCCGCTCGCTTGGGCTCTCCCTTGCAGATCCAGCATTTTACACCGAGTTTTCCGTAGACCGTCCTCGCCTCCGCAAAGCCGAAGTCCACGTTTGCACGAAGTGTATGAAGCGGAACGCTTCCCTGGTGGTAAGTCTCAACCCGAGCGATCTCAGCGCCGCCAAGGCGACCAGCACAGCGAACCTTGATACCCTTGGCTCCGAGGTCCATCGCGATCTGGATGGCCTTCTTCATCGCACGACGGAAGCTGATCCGCCGCTCGAGTTGAAGGGCTACGTTCTCGGCGACCAACTGGGCATCCAGGTCGGGCTGCTTGACCTCTTGGATATCGACGTAGATATCCTTGCCGGTGATTTTAGAAAGCTCTTCCTTGAGCCGGTCGATTTCGGACCCTTTACGGCCAATAACGACACCAGGACGGGCGGTGAAGATTGTTACGCGGCAGCGGTTGGCAGCGCGTTCAATATTGATGCGCGGAACAGAGGCGCTCTCCAGTTTCTTCTTCAGGATCGAGCGGATGAGTTGGTCCTCAACGAGGAGCCCGCTGAAGTCCCTTTTGTTGGCGAACCACTTGGATCGCCAGTCATGATTGACCGGAATGCGGAAGCCGATCGGATTGGTTTTTTGGCCCATAGGATCAGTTGTCGCTGAGGACGATCTTGATGTGGCTGTTGCGCTTAATGATTGGGCCAGCGGAACCGCGAGCCTTCGGAACGAAGCGCTTGAAGGAGCCGGCGGTTTGAGCAAAGGCGCCAGAAACCCTGAGGGTCTCGGCCTTCAGGCCGTGGTTGTTTTCCGCATTGGCGATAGCCGATTGAAGAGTCTTCGCGACCGCTCGGGCGGACTTGCGAGGAACAACCTTCAGTACAGCGAGAGCCTGAACTGCGTTCATGCCCTGCACCTGACGCACCACCTCCCGCACCTTTTGCGGGGACATGCGGAAATTCTTGTAGATTGCGTGCACTTCCATGGGGTTCCTTGCTACTTGGCTTCCGCCTTGGCGGTATGCGCGCCATGCTTCTTGAATGTGCGGGTGAGGCTGAACTCACCCAACTTGTGGCCGACCATGTTTTCGGTAATGAACACAGGGTTGAACACGCGTCCGTTGTGCACGTTGACGGTGAGCCCGACAAAGTCGGGGGTGATGGTCGAGCGACGCGACCATGTCTTGATGGGAGCCTTGGATTTTGCAGCCCGCGCCTTCTGGACCTTGTCCATCAGGTGCTGATCCACAAACGGCCCTTTCTTAAGAGAACGTCCCATATGCTTACTTGAGCTTCATCGGTCGGCCGTCCCGGCGAACCAGGATGAACCGGTTGGAAATCTTCCGCTTCTCTCGGGTGCGATATCCCTTTGCAAGGACACCCCACGGAGACACTAGGTGCTGGCGACCGCCACCACCCTTGGACTTGCCCTGACCGCCACCATTGGGATGGTCCACTGGATTGCGAACCATACCACGGGACATCGGCCGACGGCCTCGGTGAATGCTGCGTCCAGCCTTGCCGAGGACAACGTTCTCATGCTGCGTGTTGCCTACCTGACCGATGGTTGCAACGCAGTTCTCGTGAACGCGACGAATTTCACCGGAGGGCAATCTCAGTTGCGCATAGCCGGAGTCCCGCGACATGAGGGTCGCTCCTGAACCGGCGGACCGAACCATCTGCCCACCTTTACCAGGCACCAACTCAATGTTGTGCACAGTAACACCCATCGGGATGGCGGAAAGGGGAAGGCAATTGCCGACCGTAGGAGTGGCCGAGGGGCCGTTCATGATCGTCGTACCCACCGTCAAGCCCTCAGGGCAGATGATGTACCGACGATCACCGTCGGTGTATTCCACCAGCGCCAGACGCGCGCTTCTGATGGGGTCATACTCCACCGCGACAACCTTGGCTTCAATTCCCACCTTGCTGCGGCGGAAGTCTACCACGCGGACCTTCTGCTTGTGACCACCACCGATTGCTCGGGCGGTCACGCGGCCGTAGCTGTTACGGCCGCCAGATTTCTTGCGGGTATAAACCAGCGACTTTTCAGGACGACTCTTCGTGATGTCCGAAAAGTCGGCGTACGTCATGTAACGCGTCGAAGGCGTTAGAGGCCTAAATGTTTTCACAGGCAAAAGTTCAAAAATGGACACGCAGCACTCGCCGTCGTGCACTCAGCCATCACTCCCAGTTGCTTGGAGCAACTTGGTTATCGGCCGGGCTCATCGTTCAGCCCTGTTAGAGGCGAAACGGGAGCGCAGAGATTAGGAATCGCCGCCGAAGTCGCAACGCTTTTTTTGAAAAATTTTCACGCGCACCCAAAATGCCATCCCTTTTGCAGGTCGGGGATCGGGATATTTCCGGGCCTTGGGGTGGCACATCACCTGGTGGACAGTTCGTTCCGCACCCGATTTTTGCGGTATTTGCCGTATCCGCTGAAGAACGCGGCCACGATCAGGCCAATCTCGCGGCGGGTTCGCGTGGGCTTTGCCGAGGCTGGGGATGGAGGGCTCGATTCTTTGGATTTTTCGTCTGGTCCGCCAGGTCGATCAGCGTTTGAGCACCTGGCGACGCCTGGCTCTGCAGGTGAATCATCGGGGACAGGTGCCGACCGATGATTGGGGGTTGCCACTCTGTACGTGTCCACGCCGGTCATTTGCCCTTCACGATTCGTTTTTGGTCCATGCCGGTCGTTCAGGGATTCACTGCCACTGATCAGTCGGGCGATTCGATTGAGGTGGATCGAAGTCACCAAACGGCAGGCCAAGAGCCTAAGCCTCACTTGCTGAAGCCACCACACCTGATCGATCGCCACACACGGCTTTGGCCTCTAACGGATTTTCTGGAAGGGTTCAGAATCAGACTGGCGGCCGTTCAAGATGAGACTTTCGCAGCAAGCCTGGCGGCGAGGTGAGGAATACCGAGGCCTGAGCGTAGCGAAGGCCGAGGAAATGCTTCGCCTCGGCGGCAGGCGTCGTTGCCAGCAGTATTCTGAGAAGACGCAGGAACTGACCAAGGGCCTGCATCAGGAATTCCACCATCGGACTCTCGAGGCGGATCCGCGGGGGGACACTCGATGCTACCGCCGCCCGCGAACTTTTCGACGTGATTCGGCGACAACTCGACCGAGCGCCCCCGCTTGAGACCAGAACGCTCCAGGCTCTTCTTCACGGGCTCATGGCAGCGATCACCATCAAGGCGTGTTGTCCCGAGTTCCAACGCTTCCGGAAGGCCTTGGTAAGCCAATTTCGTCTCATTGTCCGCCATACCGACGGCTTGACCTCCCTCGAGTCCCGTCGGCGCGACTGGCCCATCGGGGCCATGCAACGTCGAACCGTCGGCTTCATTCTCCCTGCCATGCGCCCATTTTTGGGTTGTCGCCACGCCCCCGAACCCACCCGGAAACCACTGGACCGATATGCCCGCCAAATCCCCCCTGAACCGGTCTCATTTTGTTCCCCTATCATGTCGCCTTTTGAACTCCCGCCGACAAACCGAAGAAAACCATTGCAGTCGTGAGCCACGTTCCGCATCTTCTGGCCGCGATTTGGTTCGGGGCGTAGCGTAGCATGGCTAGCGCGCTTGTTTCGGGTACAAGAGGTCGTGAGTTCAAATCTCACCGCCCCGACCATTTGCCCTCCTGACGGAGGCCTCATTCGAGGATGTTTATTGCGCACGTGGCGGAATTGGCAGACGCGCTACTTTGAGGTGGTAGTGCCTTACGGCGTGCAGGTTCAAGTCCTGCCGTGCGCACCAAACACGGGTTCCGGAAATTCGTCTGGAAACCCTCAGAAAGAGCCCACTCTCCGGGCAAAATTCACGATCCACGACCCACGGAGCTTTCACGTCTCCGGACAGGTTCAAACGGTCTTTGGCGGCTCATTTCGGGAAACGGCTTGGAAACGCCCAAGCCCGATGAACGCCACCCCACACATCCTGCAATCCATGCACCGAGGCCGGCCGGCGTGGATCGTGGATATCCCGGCCAGCTTCACCGAGAAGCGGAAGAATAAGCTCTTCCGCTCCCGAGGCGATGCCGAAGAGTACGTCCGGAAGTCCTTCAAGAACGCCCGGGAGGCAGGCCTTCGGGCCGCGTTCATTTCCGCCGGCCGGGAGCAGAAGCTTCTTCGCCTTGGTGCCTGGCTCGAATCCCAACGGATCGACCCGGATTCCATTCCCGGGCTTCTGGCGAACCGTTCGGTCCCCAAGGACGGAACCACGATCCTTCAGGCGGTAGAGCGATTCCTGGAAGCGAATGGCGGGCAAGGATGCCGCCCGAAGTATCTCCAGAAGCTCGAACGGACGCTTCGCCTCTTCATGACGAACCGGGGAGAGCTTTCCGTGGGGACCGTCAGCGTCGAGGCGGTGGAGGAGTTTTTCGGGAAGAACGTGTCCCGGCCCGCCACCCGGAAAAGCTACCGATCGGACCTTGGCGCCTTCTTCTCCTGGTGCGTCCGGCGTGGTTATCGTCTGGATAACCCGATTCTCGCCACCAATACCCCCATCCTCGACGACAAAGCCCCGGGGATCCTGACCGTGTCCGAAGTCCGGGACCTTCTCGACGCTACCCAGCGCCATTCTCCGAGCTTGGTGCCATGGGTCCGGCACTACCGGGAGCGCGTGAACCCTCGGGAGGCCCAAGCCGCCGGGAACGATCCCGAATCCCCTTCCACCCCAGTCCAATACCCGTCCCCTGCCCTCTCGCCGTCCTTGCCCATACTGGAGGCGTGGGTTAGACGCCAGCCATGAAGGCTCCGGCCACCATTGACGACAGAAGGCGCATCACGCTCCCCAAGGACTTGGGTTTCCTACCAGGGCAAGCCTTCGCCCTGGAGCGCACCGCCGAGGGCGTCCTCCTGCGCCCGCTGAAGCCCGAGCCCTCGAAGGCCAAGCCTTCCGGCGGAAAGCATCTTCGGAGAAAGGGGGGGATTCTTGTCTGGACCGGATCCGTTCCCGACGTGGACCCGGTCACCGCGGTTCAGATGGGACAGGACGGTCGTGAAAGACTTTGTCCGGGATTCAGAGAAATTTTTCGTCGCTGACATACAAAAAAGGCCGAGCCGGTGTCATGGTCTTCGAAATGGCCGACGGCAACGAGCATGGGAGACACTGGGCTGAGGACCTCTTCGAGGCCCACGCGGCCTGCCTGATCCTGTATGGTCGAGCCTTGGGACTGGGACATTCGGAGTCTGAAGACTCCGTTCAGGACGTGTTTGCACAACTCCTCCAGCGGCCGGCCGCCCCGCGAAAGCCCGCCAACTACTTGGTCCGGGCGTTTCGCAATCATGCCTTGAACCGCAAGCGAAGCCTCTGGCGACGCCTGGCGCGCGAGCTCGAAAGCCGAGACTGGTTCGAACCCGCAGAGGATCCGCATCCGGCCGAGCGGACCGCGATGAACGTCCTGGCAAGCCTGCCGGCCGAACAGCGGGAAGTCATCGTCTTGAAGTTCTGGCACGGGATGACCTTTGACGAGGTGGGTGAAGTGACCGGGGTCAGCGCAAACACCGCCGCTGGACGCTTCCGTTATGGAATGGACCGTCTCCGGCGCCAACTGAAGCTTTCCGAGGATCCCAGCTTCTTTCCCTGCCCTACCCCATGAGCACCGGACAATTTCCATCCTGGAAGCCCAAGCCCGCGTCTGATTCCCTCCGCCGGCGCATCTTTCAACCCTCCAGTGAAAATGCGGCATCCGCCCGCCTTCGAGAGCCATGGATCCGGGTCTGCCTCGTGGTGACCTCCGTATGGCTTTGTGCCGTCACGATTGCCTGGTCCCCTGCGGTGGCAACGGTCGTCCCCGACAGTAGCAATCGGGCTGCGGGCATTTCCGCCCTTGTTGCGCAGAACTGTCTTCCCGTCGCCAGCTTCACGGTGACCAACCTTCCGATTCTTCCTTCCACCAACGCCTCCCAAGGCACCCTTTGAACTGCTTCGGCATCCGAATCTGATTTTCCCATGGCACAAGCGAGTTCCAATCCGAGCGCCCCATCCGGCGCAGCCTCCGTCCACAAGATGAGTTCCGTCGCCGGAGGTGGCGTCGGCGGCAAGATCGAACCGCCGCCGCCTTTGAGCCGTCTGTTCCGACCGGTCGACTGGCTGGCCTTCGTGCTGGTCAGCATCATCGTGATGGCGGGCTACCTTTTGACAATTGCTCCGGACATGACCCTGGAGGACTCCGGGGAACTCGCCGTTGCCTCGATGTACGCCGGTGTTCCGCATCCGCCAGGCTACCCGATCTGGACGGTGTACACCTGGCTTTTCACCAAGATCCTGCCCTTCTCGAACATTGCCTGGCGGGTGGCCGTTTCGTCGGCCTTCGCGGCCGCCATGTCAGCCGGCATGGTGGCCATGCTGGTTTCCCGCGGATCGGCGCTGATCCTGGATTCCGTCGACCTTCTCAAGGACCGTGACGTCACCCTGGACAAATGGATCTCGCTGGTGACGGGTTTTGTGTCCGGCATGCTGCTGGGCTTCAACGGCTACATCTGGAGCCAAGCCGTCATCGTCGAGGTGTACACCATCGCAGTTTGGTCGCTGATGGGAGTGCTGTTCTGCCTCAAGAAATACACCTGGTTTCCGCATCAAAGACGTCACCTGTACATCGCGTGCTTCCTGTTTGGCATCTGCCTCTGCAATCACCAGACACTCATCGTCGCCGCCATGGGACTGGAGATCTTTGTGCTGATGGC
>Ga0078894_10000590_pt1 | contig 25578 bp, 27 predicted proteins | sample LauGreSu1BDMLBSD_2_FD_67506 | JGI IMG/M metagenome (GOLD analysis project Ga0078894, IMG submission 67506) | Freshwater lake microbial communities from Lake Michigan, USA - Su13.BD.MLB.SD (version 4) (version 4) | ecosystem: Environmental > Aquatic > Freshwater > Lake | place: Lake Michigan... | reverse complement strand
CAAGCATCTAGCTGTCTCTCGGAGCATAAAAAACAAGCCATTCAAAATAAGAAAAAATTTTGAGGATTTAGTAGATACAGATAAACACAAATTTTTAAAAAGAATTTCAACTCTTTTTAAAAAACATCCTGAAATAGACATTGATTTGTATTTTAAGGCTCCATACGAATTATATCCAGATGTTCATTACTTTGATTTAGAATACTTCTCTACAATGAGAGCAATTAAATCTTATACAACATACAAAAAAACAATTTTTCTACAAAATCCAGACAGCCAATTAACTCAAATAAAAAATTCTTTAAGATTTATTGCAAATTTTTGTATTGAAAGAAATATTTATTTTCACCAATATCCTTATCACCGCTCGTCTGATATTTATAGCTGGATGACTCACTACAAAGAAAACAAAATTAACATATATTCTATGTTCGAGTTTTCTAATTTATTTTCTTTAGCAAAAGAGCTAGCAGAAGACGTACAACTATTATTTGTAAGAGATTTTGTAAACAATTTTCAACAGCTTTACTCTCTTTATGTTAATTCATCAGAAACTAAATCTTATGTTCGAAAAGCAATACCTTTGCTTAGCGAATTTGTTTCCGAATCAATTAAAAGTAAAAATTTAGCAGTTGACAACTATGAAAAACACAATAAAATTAAAACGAAATTATGAGTAAATTCAATACCAAATCAATGTTCGACGCAATTAAGCAATCACTCTCTTCCGATAAAAAAGAAGTAGGCGGAAATGGCCTGTATAGAGAAATTTTGAAATTTTCTGCAGGCAATACATATCAAGTTCGACTAGTCCCTAATCCATCTTCACCTAAAGATTCAATATTTCATTATTACAATCATGGATGGAATTCTAATGCAACAGGCAAATATGTTACAGCCCTTTGTCCGACTACTTTTGGAGAAACATGTCCTATTGATTCATACTATCTAAAAACATATCGCACCGGCACTGAAGCAGAAAAAGAAGCATCACGCGTCCTATCTCGAAAAGAAGCCTGGATGGTGAACGTTTATGTTATTTCTGATCCCGAAAATCCAGAAAACGAAGGCAAGGTAAAAATTCTTCGCTATGGTTCAGAACTCAATAAGATCATCGAGTCTGCTCTCGAAGGGGATGATGCTGATGAATTTGGGGTAGAAAAAGTGTTTGACGTAATGAGCGGATCCACTCTCAGAATCAAATGCGAAAGTCGTGTAGGAAGTGGCAGAGGTGCAACAAAGCAAATGGTGACATATGCCTCCTCTAAGTTTCTCAGTCCATCTACTCTTGATATTGATGAGTCTAAACTAGAGACTGTTTTTGAATCCATACATGATTTAAAAGCCGTAAACAAAGTAACTACGACTGCAGAAATGCAAAGAATGCTAGATGAACACTTCTTTAATTTAACCACTGGTTCTATGGAGGAAGCAGATGAATACGCAAGTATTCGCAACGAAGTACCCAATCGCGTAAAAACCACAGAAGTTTCAAGAGAGCAAGTCTTTGATGTGGTAGAAACTCGCCAAGCTCCATCAGAAAATTCTTCTTCTCAAGTAGAAGAAGATGAAACTACAGACGATAAGCTCAAAAAGCTTTTGGAGGATCTCTAATTTTTAACAATTAAACTAAACATTAAAAACTACATACAAAATAACTATGAGTAAAATAATTGGAATTGACTTAGGAACAACAAATTCGTGTGTTGCTGTAATGGATGGCGATCAGCCACTAGTATTGGAAAACTCGGAAGGAGCTCGCACTACTCCTTCTGTAGTGGCCTTCACTAAGACTGGAGAGCGCCTTGTAGGACAGGCAGCAAAAAGGCAAGCAATTACGAATCCGACCAATACAATTTTTTCAGTCAAGCGCTTCATGGGAATGAAGTACGACGAAGTGAAAGATGAGGCAAAGAGAGTTCCATATAAATTAGTTAAAGCTGCAAATGGAGATGCACACATTCAAGTAGAAATTGATGGAAAAGCAAAAACCTTTTCTCCACCAGAAATTTCTGCGATGATTCTTTCCAAGCTTAAGGCTGATGCAGAAGCTAAACTTGGAGAAACAATTACAGAGGCGGTTATTACAGTTCCCGCATACTTTAACGACTCTCAACGTAATGCCACAAAAGATGCCGGAAAAATTGCAGGACTTGACGTAAAAAGAATTATTAATGAACCTACTGCAGCTTCTCTAGCTTATGGCTTAGATAGCAATAAAGACGAAAAAATTGCAGTGTATGACTTAGGCGGAGGAACCTTTGATATTTCAGCGCTTGAAATATCAGAAGGAGTATTTGAGGTTCGTTCGACCAATGGTGACACGCACCTCGGAGGAGATGATTGGGACAATAAGATCATGGAGTGGATAATCAGCGAATTCAAGGCTGATTCGGGAATAGATCTCACAAAGCAAGCAGATGCAATACAAAGAATAAAAGAAGAAGGAGAAAAGGCTAAAATTGCTCTATCTTCTTCTCAGGAATACGAAATTAACTTGCCGTTTATTACAGCAGATGCTACCGGTCCTAAGCATATTCAAAAGAAGCTTACTAGGTCTAAGCTTGAACAAATTACAGATGATTTGTTTGAGCGCACACTAAAACCTGTTAAAGCTTGCTTAAAGGACGCTAAATGGACAAAGTCTGACATTAACGAATTGGTATTAGTTGGAGGAATGACCAGAATGCCAAAAGTAGTGGAAACTGCAAGAAAGCTAATTGGAAAAGAACCGCACAAAGGGGTAAATCCTGACGAGGTAGTTGCAATTGGTGCGGCAGTTCAAGGCGGAGTGCTAAAGGGAGACGTTAAAGACATTCTTCTTTTGGATGTTACTCCATTAACTCTTGCGATTGAAACTGCTGGAGGCATTGCAACTCCAATGATTCCTCGCAACACAACAATTCCAACAAAAAAATCAAATACGTTTTCGACGTACGCTGACAATCAACCTGGCGTGGAAATTAAAGTACTTCAGGGAGAGCGTCCCCTAAGTAAGGACAATAAAAATTTAGGCACCTTTCATTTGGATAGTATTCCACCAGCTCCAAGAGGGGTTCCACAAATTGAAGTCACGTTCGATATTGATTCTAACGGTATTTTGCATGTTTCAGCAAAAGATTTAGGAACAGGAAAAGAACAAAAAATTTCAATAACAGGCTCAAGTGGATTAAGTGAAGAAGAAGTAAGTCGCCTACAAAAAGAAGCTGAAGCTCACGCAGAAGAAGACCGAAAGGCTAAAGAAAACATCGAAATAAGAAACAATGCAGATAATCTTGCCTATCAATGTGAAAAACAATCAAGCGAGTTAGGAGATAAGCTAACTGAAGCAAACAAAACTACTATTGCTGATTTAGTTGGCGAAGTTAGAGAGGCTCTTAAAGGAGACGACTTGGATTTAATTAAAGCTTCACACGAAAAATTGCAGACAAAGTTTTTTGAAATTACTTCTGAAATTTACAAGCAAACAGCATCTAACACTTCTGAAAGTAATGCTTCTAATACAACTAAAGACGACAATGTAGTTGATGCTGATTTTGAAGTAGAGTCAGACAAGCAATAATAATTTGAATAATCGTTGAAAATTAAAGAAAACAATTTACATTAATCCTTAATGAAGCACATAGATTATTCTAAGCACATGCCTCACCTTAAATTTGAATACGATGAGGTATATTATCCCGAAGATAGTGATTTGCCAGATCCGCAAGTAGATCCCGTTATTCCAGGAGCAAAGGTGCCTATTAATAAGGTAGGCGTTTCTGGTGTAGATTTGCCGGTTAACTTTATCCGGAGAGACGGAACCATTGAGAAATTAACTACATCAATTTCTTTATATGGTTCATTAGATAATCCAAACGCAAAAGGATTAAATTTGAGTAGATTTCCAATCGTAATGCACGAGCAAATTGCTGATCACGTTTCTATTGAGGGAATGACACATATATTAGATGTTCTTCAAAAAAAGCAACAATCGAGAGATGTCTACTGTAAAATGAAGTTCAAGTATCCTTGGACTCAAAGAGCCCTTAGAACCAGGATTGAATTACCGGAGGATGCTCCAGACGAACAAGTATTTAAAATAGTAGAAGGTATTAAGCTAAGCCACGAAAAGGCTGTTGGATATATATTTTACGATTGTGTTTTGGAAGGAGAAAAACATAACACAGAATACAAGTTCTTTCTAACAGTTAATTACGTTTATAGTTCAACTTGTCCATGCTCTTTTGAATTAGCGCAAGACGCTACGAAAAAGCGTGGAAGAGCAGCTAACGGTCACAGTCAACGTTCTATTGCAAAAATTAAAGTTCAGTTTGATCCTACTTCTCCTGTTTATATTGAAGATATAGTCGAGATGGCTCGTTCAAAAGTTCCAACAGAAGTAGTAGTGATTTGTAAAAGGAGAGACGAACAAGCGTTTGCAGAGCTCAATGGGTCTAATTTACTTTTTACTGAAGATGCTATCAGGCTTTTATATGAAGGTTTAGATGCAATGTTTAATAGTAAAAAGATTTCAGATTTTAGCATTGTGACTGACCACATTGAAAGCTTGCATCCATGGTCAGCAACAGCTGTACTAAACAAAGGCATTCCAAACGGATTAAGATAATTCAACCGCAAGCAATGTTATTGTGCTAGTTGAACTTATAAAAAAAGCATATACTATAATACACAATATGATAACTGAAGATAAAATAGCAGCTGCAACGTTAGCCCAAATATTTGGAAGCGAATTAACGAGTATAGACGAATCAATTACACATAAGACTTCAAAAACTGCTAATGCAACAAAAATAAATCCTAAAGAAATACTGCTTGGGAAAAAATCTCAGGATCAACATATTTCAACGCTTCAATCAGAAGCTGAAAATGCATTTCCTTATCAACCTTCATCTCAACCCCCTCCCCAAGTTATTCCACAGCAAATTCATTCACCGTCTTATGCTAATCAACAAGCAATTTCTGGAATTTCCAATGATTATCTTGAAAGAATTTGTATAGCTTTAGAAAAAATTTCTTCTTCACTAGATAAATCCGAGCTTTTAATTAAAAAACCAACACGTCTGAGAAGTGAAACTAAATGAAATTAGAAGTACAGCAAAACACATTTGTTAACAATCTTCTTAATCCGGTTTCTAAGTTGTCTGATAATCTTTCCTTGGACGTGTCTCCAACCGAGGCGAGAGCTTTCGTAAGTACGCCAGACAATTCTTTAATTTTATCTGTTATTATTCCTTGTAAGACAGATACAGCTTTTAAATGTGTTATACCTGAATGTAAAACGTTTTTGCGCCTGTTATCAGGCATAACAAAAGACAGTTTGTTGATTGATATACAATCAAATCATATTTTGTATAAAGACGATCAAATCTCCTTTAAATATCATCTTTTAGATGAAAGTTATATTGTTAACAAGAAGACAATTTCAGAACAGAAGCTAAGTTCTCTTAGTTTTGACACCAAATTTACAATAACCAAAAATAAATTATCCGAAATTATAAAGTACAATTCAATTGTGCCTGATGCAGAGAAGTTGTATTTTTTTACAGATAATAACAAAATATGTGCTAAAATTGGTGATGAACAAAAATCAAGTACTAATGAAATTACTACAGAAGCGAGCTCTATATTTGAAGGGGAACCGTTATTAGAAATGCTTCCTATTAATATTCAAAGTATTTTGCTGTTTGCTTTTAGTGATGAAGAGATAACTGTCCAAGTAAATCACAAACTAAAAGTATTTAAGTTTAGCGGAACTTTGCTAAATTATTACGTCATGGGTCTTATAAAATAAGTTCATTGGTAGACGGAAAAAAATAACTTATTAAATATTGGTATGGCAAACAAACTAACGACTTTAGGGTATACATTAAAGCGATTAAGAGATTCCGGTTATATTGCAAATAAACTTTTTGCTGATTACGGAGAAGGAGATCCAAGAGCTTGGACTTTAATAATTGATCCAGGAGGCACTTCCGTTTTCTGTACATGCTTTATTAACGACCCTTATGTTGGTGATACGTTTTTTGAGATTTACGACGGAAATCAATACATACCAGGCAAACTAAATTTAAAGACCTCTTCATTTGAAGTTTTAGTAGAACATCTTGTCCGTCATGGGGTCATTGGAGATAAATATTCCTCTAAATACGCATCTTAACATGACAACTCCAAAAAAAAATAATAAGAAGCAGATCAAATCTTCTAGAAAAAAAGAAAACTCTGTAATCAAACACGAAGATCTTAAAAGTGCTTTATTGAAGCCTCGGCTTTCAGCAGAAAAATTAGATGCAGAAGAGTTGTTTGCAAAAGCATTAGTAAGACACAAAAAAGAGCTTGTTCAAGACAAAAAAGATCAAATAAAAGAAATGAGTCAGCTGGCACTTATAGCTCAAGAATATTTGAGTTCTTTTGCTCTTATAGGTTATTCTTTACAAGACGAAAGAGTTGTAATGTTTAATATGCCATCTCCAAAAGATGAGGCTGCGTTAGTCGATTTGTTGAGAGCCACTTTTATTGATATAGCAAATAATCGTCCTTAATTATTTTAATGGTAGAAGATAATAAGGAAATCTCTCCTAAAAAAACGAGAGGTCGACCTCCGGGTGCAAAAAACAAGCCAAAGCGCGGCAGACCTAAAGGGACTAAAACCAAAAAAGACTCCCTCCCTCGTTCTGTTGTTTCTACGGGTACAACAAACAAGCCCTCTCAGTCAATGGGAACGGAAGACACCCTATTAAACTCAATTTTAAACGACGAAAATTTATTAGATGCAGGATATAATACTTGCACGGATAAAATTATCAATCAAGAGCCAGTAGATCCTTCGTTTTACTATAGAGGTTCTAAACATGTTCCTGTTGCAGGAGCTCAATATGAGTTTACTGCAGACATGATAAACGAACTAAGAAAGTGTAAGAACGATATTATTTATTTTGCTGAAAACTTTTTTTATATTGTTAGTACTGATGAAGGAAAGCAAAAAATTTCTCTTTATGAAGCTCAAAAAAACATGCTTCTTAACATGGTTAACAATAGATTTTCTGTAAATTTAGCATCACGCCAAAGTGGCAAATCAACTCTTCTTACTATTTTTGTATTATGGATGGCTTGTTTTAACGAGGATCATAGAGCTGCCATTGTAGCTAATAAAGAGTCAACAGCAATTAATATCTTTAAACGTGTAAGAATGGCTTACGAGCAACTTCCAAACTATATTAAACCCGGAGTTAAAGATTACGGCAAAACAGGCATGACTCTAGGTAATGATTCCAGCATAATCGTGTCTACTACAACTGCTACTTCAATTAGAGGTGATAGTTTAAGTACGCTTGCTATTGATGAAGTGGCATTTATAGAAGCTCATATTTTAGAAGAGTTTTGGTCTTCTGTTATTCCAGCAGTATCTTCTGGAAAAAAATCAAAAGTACTTTTAGTTAGTACTCCTAACGGAATAGGAAATAAGTTTTATGAAATTTTTTCTGGAGCAGAAAGCGGAGCACTGCCTAGCTGGAAATCTTCAAGAATTGATTGGTGGGATAGGCCAGGAAGAGATGAACAATGGAAGAGTGATCAAATACAATTATTAGGTTCCGAGGAAAAATTCTTACAAGAGTTTGGCAATGCCTTTTTAGATGAATCGTCAAGCGCTGTAGGAGCTATTGTTATTGAGAATTTTAAAAAAAATAAAAAAGATCCTATATGGACATCTGCAGATGGTGAGTATACCGTATTCGAATCTCCAAATAAATCACGTTTATATGTCATTGGAGTAGACGTAGGAGAAGGAATTGGCAGAGCCTCTTCTGTAGCTCAAATATTAGATGTTACAGATTTACAACATATCAAACAAGTTGCTATATTTTCTTCGTCGACTGTAGAGCCGTATCACTTTGCAAATAAATTAAATAAAATCTGCTATTCTTGGGGAGTTCCTCCTATTCTTATAGAACGCAATAATTGCGGAGCGCAAGTAATTGATGCTTTATATCACAATCATCAATACGAAAAAATCGTTTCTCATTCCAAAATTTCCGAGCAAGACAAATACAATAAAACGCGAAACTTAGGAGTTTTATCTCACACGAATATACGTTTTGATGGAGTACAAAACATGAGATACTGGATTAACCATCTTCAAACTGTAGCAATTAACGACTCCTCAACTATTACAGAGTTTGAAACGTTTGTCAGATTTCCAAATGGTACATATAGAAAAAGAAATGACAATTTTTTTGATGATAGAATTATGGCTCTTGTTTGGGCATTATTCATTCTTCAGCCAGAAATTTGTCAGCAATATTTTGAGATTGTCGATTACGATGCTCAACAAAAGCCATTACATATAAAAAATAATGGCTACTGGGAAATTTTAGACTCAAATTATCAACTTAGAGATCTCATTCGAGATTCAATCGTTGCAGAATACTCATATAAACAAGAACCTGATCAGCTTGCATTTAAAACCTTAAATGTAACCCAAAAAGATTTAGACTTAAGTAATAAGTATGATATGGACTTAGAAGAACTAATTGCATCTGGATACACTTTTTTTAACCAAAATGAATGAAATTGATTGCGTAAATCCCACGTTAAATTCTCCTCTTAATAGAGCATCAAGGGATAAATTTGTCCTTATACTTACTCTTCCATATTTGTTAAGAAAACTAAAAAGCACTGACCCAGCAATTGACTTAGAAAAACTGCAAATTAGCGTTCACGGTACTGTTGTACCTCAAATACAAGTACCATCCGTATCTGTTCCTATTTTAGGCCAAGTTCCAAATTATTCTGCTCACACAAGACCGAATTATGCACCACTTCAAGTAAATTTTATTGTAGACAATAACTTTTTAAATTATTACTTATTATGGAAGTGGTTAGACCTGCTCAATTCAGCAGAAGATAGCTTTTATCAAGGTTCGCCAGAACACTTAAGACGAGCTGATGATGATTTGATTACAGGAGGACTAAATGCGGAGTATCAAACAGATCTCTCTATTTTTGCAATGGATGAATACAATCAACCAAAAGTTGAGTTTGTATATCATCATGCTTTTATAACGAGTCTTGGAGCAATAAATTATTCTTACAGAGAGGGGGAATTAATCGAGTCGACTGTGGAATTTCAGTTCAGCAGATTTACAGCTGACTTAAAAAATAAGGTTGTTTAAGATAAATAAATTATATGGCAAGAATCATTCAATCACCAGGTGTTCAGATTACGGAACGCGATTTATCTTTAAGAGTTGATACATCTTCAGGAACAACCGTTTTAGTTACCGGCTTTGCCCCGCAAGGACCGACCAGCGAACCATTAATGATTACGACAATGAGCGAGTTTGAAACCATTTACGGGTTTCCAGTAACTCCAGCTGAACGTTATTTTTATTATACTTGTAAAGAAATTTTAAATTCTCCAGCAAGTCTCGTGACCATTCGCTTACCGTACGGAATTGGCACGGGTGTCTCTTTCGGTACCAATTATAGCGCTCTTATTTACCCAGCAGAGAACGCACTTACTCATACAGGAGAATTAGATATTTCTCTTCAAGATCCTAATACTCCTAAATGGTTTATAGGAAAACCATTGTATGTTCCTCTTACTATTGAACAGTATAGTAAATTAGCAACCGGCGAATTTACTTGGACCAGCACAAGTTTTGGTTCCTCACGCAATCCTGCTCTATCTACTGAATTATTTAGCAATGGTAATGCTGGTTTTACTTGGAATCCAATAACCAGCTCAATTTCAGTAGATGGAGGTCTTGTAATTCTCAACGATCTTCAAACTACAGTAAATGAAATAGCTGAAGGACATTATATCGGATTTACAGATAATTCTGCTTATGCGGTAAGTTCTCCAAATTTTGATTCCATTTCTAAATTTTATACGCTTTCGGCTAGCTCAATGACAGCAGCAATGCCAATTGTTAATACAAATCGCATCGACTTTGCGCTTTCAGCAACAAAAATTGATAGCGATAAAGGAGTAACCAGTGTTTCTGAGCAATTAGAAAAAGTTGGCTTTGCTGATTTCGAGCTTCCGTTGTATCAAGATTATTTGTCGCTTGGCGTATTTCGCGTAAGACGTTCGGTTACGGACGCCTCTATGCTTTCTATGGGAAGTGGAGAGTTGTATTTAGGTTCATGCAATTTTAATCGCAAGCAAATCACAGGTTCTGGTGGAACTTTGCAAACAGCTTTCTTAGAGGACTCTGTTAACGAAACATCTCCCACCATCAAGCTTTTTTTCAATCCAAAAGTTTCAAAAACTTATAATTGGACAGATAACTCAACTTCGCCCACGAGTCGCGTATTTGTAGAAAAAGCAGCAAAAGCATTATATCCGCTTGGCATTTATGTTCCAAATACTCTTCAAATCGAAAAAACAAAAGTTATCGGAGAAGTTCAAAACAAATTAAACAAATCTTTAAGATCAGTAGAAACTCCTGAAAACATTCGCATAGACGTTGTTGCGGATGCTGGACTTTCTACAATTTTTGCCATGACTCCTGACTTGTCTTCGGTTCCTGGCTATAATTTATTTGATGATGAGTTAGTAGTGGACACTAATCCAATTCCAGCCAACATAATTCAACGTTGGCAAACTATAGCAATCGAATTTGTAAACTTTGCAGAAAACACCAGAAAAGATTGTATGGCAATTTTAGATCCTCTTCGCCCAATATTGCTTAACGGCAAAGACTCTAAAATTGCTGATTCACCAACCAGAAACTTTACGCAACATATTTACTCTCCTCTTAGAGATTTAGCTGGTACTGTTCAATCCAACTACGTTGCATTATATGCTAACTGGGTTAAAGTTAATGATCAGTTTACTAATAAGCGTTTTTGGTGTCCATTCTCGGGATATGCTTCAGCCATATTTGCAAAAAGCGATGCAATCGCAAACCCGTGGGCTGCTCCAGCTGGTTTAAATAGAGGCAATTTCAAAGCTATTGACATTGCTTTTAATCCAAATCAAAAGCAAAGAGATCGTTTATACGAAATTGCAATAAATCCTGTTGTGTATTTTAATGGCGATGGATTTGTTATAATGGGTCAAAAAACCACCCAATTTAGGCCGACAGCATTCGACAGAATTAACGTAAGACGCTTGTTCTTATATTTGGAAAGAGCAACTCAAAAGACCCTCAAATACTTTGTGTTTGAACCTAATACGAGCTTTACTAGAACGAGAATTAAAAACACAATTACTCCTTTATTCGAGTTGGCTCGTGCAACCGAAGGGTTATATGATTACATGATTGTTTGTGATCAAAGAAATAACACTCCAGAAGTAATTGATAATAACGAACTCGTGATAGATATATACTTAAAGCCAGTTCGTACAGCAGAATTTATATTAGTTAACTTTATTGCAACAAGAACAGGACAAAACTTCCAAGAATTAATTCAAGGAGCCTAATAAACCAACTATACATAGATAAGTAAATTATATGGCATACAACATTAAAGAATTCTATAGAGTAGCAAGAAGTAGAGATTTTGCTCGTCAATTTCAATTCAGATTAACTCAACTTGGAGATGTCCCACTCCCAAGTGATTATTTGATTTATGTAGAAGCAGCAACTCTACCAGGAAAGCAAATTAACAATATTCAAGTTCCTTTTATGGGATTGCAATTTAATATCCCAGGTACTGAAAGCTTTCCTAATTCTAGTGGGTATTCTGTTACGTTTCGTTGCGATCAAGATTATAACATCCGTAGACTTCTTGAAGACTATATGGAGTTTACATTCTCCCACAAAAACTCTACAGGCAACTATAATACACCATCTGCAGGAAGTATCATTGAATTAGAACTCACTGGCAAAACAATGGCTGGTGGTCCTGGCGGAGGAGAACCAATCGAAATCAGAAAATATAGAATGTACGGAGCATACGTCGTTTCAATTGGTGACGTAAATTATTCAGCAGGTGATAATGGTGCAATTGTGACGTTTCCTGCAGTTCTTGCATATCAATTCTGGGAAGCTGAACAAATTAATTCTGAGCCTACTCTTCCTAATTTTTAATTTAAATTTGCTCTCTAATTAGCCGATCAAAAAGCAAGTTTGTGCAATAAGTTTAGTTGTTATGTGCAAAGGTTTTTTAGTGAGTTTTGAATAAGTAAATGGGATGTCAAACTACGTAGACTTACCTATAAATTTTAAAAGACTCTCCCCAGATCCATTAGAAAGTAACGTTACGTTTAATACTGTTTCTGACATATTAAACTATGCCAGTACAGACAGTACTTGCTATCCAGGCCAAATTTGCTCTTGCATACAAACAAACAGTCTTTATGTAATTTCTTCTGACATGAAGGTAATGTCAATAAAGACTTCCTCTGCCAACTCTTCTCAGCTTTTTGCATTATGGTCTTCTTTGGCTAAGTCTCCATCTATCAGTATCACATCATTTAAAGATGAGCTTCTTTACGGCATTACCGATTCAAGTGCAGTTGGAACAAATTTTCCAGCATATAGCGTTTTAGTAGATTCGCTTAGCAATCTTGAAACATTTATTTCGAACACGCCATCAACATATGGGGATATAAATGCAGCAAATTGCATTAATTTACGAACATTAGATTGTAAAAACACATACGCTTTTTCTCTTGATATTACCAATTGTGTTAAATTAACCTCTTTAGATTGCAGTTATAACAATTTACCAAGTTTAATTGTATCAGATCTTCCTATTCTTAATACCGTTAATTGCTCGTTTAATCAATCGCTAACTAATTTGACGCTTGCTAATTTACCTATACTAACAAATCTAAATTTTAGCAAATCCGGAGGTTCATATATAACAAATTTAAGTATAACGAATTGCCCTAAACTGGCAAATTATACAGCAAATTCGACTAGTATTACTCAAATTCAATTAGCAAATTTACCTTTACTGAAGAGTATTCCTTTAAGCAATCCTGGAGCTCTACAGACAATAAATTTGTCAAATATTCCGGTTTTACCAAATAACTTTTCAACTCTTAATGGGTTCAATTCTATAGCTAATATTAGTCTATCTAACACTCCTCTTAGTTCGTTTTCTATAACAAATAAAAGCACATTAGGCGCAATTGATCTCCAATCTAATAATAGCTTAGCATTCATTTCTCTAAAACAATCTCAATATTTAACTTCGTTAAATATTAAAAATAATAGTTTATTATCTTCTGTTAACGTTTCCCAATGTGTTGGTTCTTTTTCTGCTACAATCGAAAATAACAATAGCTTATTCTCTGCATCTTTAACAAGCAATTCTGGCTTTTTTTCAACCTCTATTCGTAATAATGCTAGCTTAACCTCTTTAATGTTGAGTGGCAATTCGGACTTAAACTCAATTACTATTGAAAATAACAATCTTTCAGCTATTTCAATAAAAAACTGCACAAATCTTCAATACGTAACGATTAAAAACGAACCCGCTATTTCAACTGTTACCATCAACGCGTTATTAAAAGATCTTGTAGATTCTAATGTTTATTTTGGAACTCTTATTTTAACTCCAGGAGTAAATGCTCCATCTTGTGTTGCGGAAGAGTATGGCGCAATACTAAGAGATAGAGGTTGGAATACATTCTACGCAACCATATTAAGCACTTCGTTGTTTGACGATAACGTATGGACAGACAATACAATATGGGCCGATTGTGCTCAATTTAGCTAACACAATTTTTTAGTATGAACTTAAACACAATAAACTCAGGTACAACTACGGAAGTTATACGCAATCAACTAAACGATAATTTTTCAAATTGTTTAAGTAGCTTGCAGACTGCATCTGCAAGTTTAAGTGTCCTGCAAACAAAAGTCTCAAATTTACAAAACTCTCCTTCTCTACAAAATGCAGCAATAAATTTTAGTAGTCCAACTGCTATATTAACAATAATAAATTCTTTGCCTTCAGTTAACTATATTGTCACCAATCCAGCATCAAGCACTTTTTATGCAATCACTAATTACACTGTTTACAAAATGCTCGATTATGGAAGTTCATTTGTATACGGGGTGGGTGCAGGATTTGCAAATAATATTGTATGTTGTATGGATAACAATGGAGGGTTTTATAGTTACTTTTGGGGCACGTTTATGGATGACTCAAGCCAGTATAAACCTGCTCCTACTGACTTTTCAAAACTTAGAGCTGGAATAAACGAAACAAGAAAAATAGTAATAGGTTTAGATCAAAATTCAAGTCAATTATTTATTTCCGAAAATTCAGGAGATAGTTGGAGTGTTGTAAATAATGGCGGATCAATGCATTTTGAAACAAATTTAGATGGATCGGTTATTCTTGTTCACAAAATGTTACAAAAGGCTGTACAAGTGTCCACCGATTCAGGACAAACATTTACAACCATACCCATTTCAATGGATGGAAATATGTGGGATCCGTATCCTTACTCTTTGGCTGTAAGCAGAACCGGAAAAAACATGGCAATATCAGTTGATCTTGGAAACAATGATTTTAGAGTATACGTTTCAACAAATTTTGGCAATTCTTGGAATCATTCATCTTCAGCTCCACCTCAAGCTGCTTTTAATTTAAAGTTTTTTAATGAGACTACTTTAGGATTATCTTCTGCTTACGGTAATCAAGTTATAACCAAAGATTATGGGGTAACATGGCAGCCAATTGCTCCTTCTGGATTTACTTGGCTAGAATATATAGCTGATGGAGTTAATAATAAAATTATAGGATTTAGCTCCAATTTAAACCAGTATGCACTTTTAGATTCGACTGCTGGTCCAACAGCAATAGAAAATATTAATTCTTTTGTACAATCAAATTCAGCAAATTGGAATCTTACAGATCAGCAATCTTACGTTCGCACAAACTTTCTACCAATTAGTGGAGGAAGAATTACCGGCCAATTGTCGTCAAGAAACGATGTTATTTTAGGAAGCCTTCAAAGCGACCCCCCAACTCTCTGTGTAGATGCTAATGGAGTTGGAATAAACACTACAGACACTAGTTCAACTCTTACGGTTAACGGAAATATGGAAGTTACTAATAGAACAGTCTTTATGCAATTTACGGTTCCGAGTTCGTCTATAACTGAAACGCCATTACAAACTACCGGAAACATAATTAAAAAGATGGAAGTATTTGATTACAATGGAGTGTCATTAGGCTTTATTCCCATCTATAATTCAATATCATGATTAGACACAAATAAATAGCATTATGGACACTTTAAATTCAGGCGAATCAGCAGGATCGATTAGAAATAAAATAAACAGCAATTTTGCTGAGTTAAGTTCCTTTAATTTTAGTCTATCAACAAGCAATATTACTCCTTATACTGCAAATAAAATTTCTTCACCAGCAAATTATTCTGTTTTGTCAAATGCAGAGCTTTTTGTTGGGTATAATTCCGCTCTTTCTGTATTGGATTTTGTTATAAGTCCAGATGGATCTAAACTATATGTATTAAAATCGGATGGAGGGCTTTATTTCTCTTTAAATGGAGGAGTGTCGTGGACACTGTCATACTCTCCAGAATTTCAGCCGAATTCTTCTATTATTCCTAAAATTGTACCAAACTTTGATTTTAGTGAGGTGGCAATAGATTATAGAAACAGTGACAGTATTTATAACAATCAACGCTCTATAGCTGCTTATAATTCATCAACTAATTCCTGGAGAAATCTTTATCAATATAGCGGAAATTCTTCTAGATTTTCAGCAAATGGCGATTTTTCACAAGTTTTTAAATGTACAAATATTGAAGTTTTTATAACACAATTAAACATTAAAAAGTATTTTCCCAATAATTCGAGTTTGAATCATATTATTAATGATATTGAAACTTCACAAGACGGCTCAATAACTATTGTATGTCTTGGTGCTTCCACCCAGTGGTGGGATAGTACCGTCCTTCCTCCAACAATTTCCAGAGACAACGGCTTAACGTGGCAATATTTACCCGTTCCAGCTAATCGCTGGTTGGGGGTACGTATTGCCAGCAACAGTAAAAGCATTATTCTATGGACAGAAAATTTAATTTATAGTTCAAATGATTCAGGAATTTCGTGGACTAATATTTCCGGTCAATTCACTGCACAAGTTCAACAAAATTATTCTTCAAGAATCAAATCAGTTAATTTGGTTACAAAAGATTTTAGTAATTTTCGATCAGCTTATTTAACGGCAATTACAGCAAACAATAAATGTTATATTTCTTATAATTTTGGACAAACCTGGAACTTGACTGCCATCAATGGAGTAACAAGATTATATGCAGTTAAAGAACTTACCTCAAATAATCAATTAGTAGTATACGGGCAGAACCAGTACGGAGTTACAGACCTTTTAACTCTCTCTTTTGACTCTCCTTCATTGTCAACAAAATTTTCTTCGGTTATAACAACGACTCAATCAAATTCCGCAAACTGGCTACAAAATCAAGAAACCATTTTTTCTCAATTCCAAAGTCAATTTTTACCAAAAAGTGGAGGTACAATAACTCAAACGTTAGATGTTACAGGAAACGCCTTTTTTAATCAAAGTCCAGCAAACTATGACACAATACGAACAAGCAATTCAAAAGTATCTTTGAAAAAATTCGTGTATGATTTTGGAGAATCTAAAGAAGCACTCGATGTTGTCGGTGGCGATTATTGGTCTGTATACAGCAGTTCACTTTATCGAGCTGTTAATATAAGCAATGCTCTTTTAACTAATTCAATCAGCATTGTAGATGAAATATCTGAACTCCCAAATCTTTACTTAAGCAAAGTAGATACCATTAATAACAACGAATATTTAACTAATAAATTGGAAATATTTAACCTCAGTGGAACATCAGAGGGGTTTGTTCCACTTTATTCTCCCAACTCTTTTTACATATGAGAACTTTAAACAATGCAGAGTTAGCAGGAACTATTCGAAGTAAAATTAATCAAAATTTTATTTTTGCACAAGAACAAGCAAATCTTAGCGATTCAGTTCAAACACAAACTCTTAATATTCCCTCGGAAGAAATATTATCAGCCACATTGCCAATTATTGCAAGCAAAACAAGCAGCAACAATACTTCATTGAGCAGCTTAGCAGTTACAAATTTTTTTCCAGTCACAGGAGGCACCCTAAACACATTGACTGTACAAGGAAGTGCAGTAGTAAATTCACAAAAACAAGGACAACCAACCTTAACCGTTAACCAAGGAAAAGTTGGCATAAACACCAGCTTTCCAACAGAAGCATTATCTGTAAGCGGAAACGCTTTTTTACCACCCACGATTAACTACAATCAGCTTCGAGTTGGAAATTGTGTTCCAGTGACTGATGGCATAGTTGGTTCAATAAACTACTTTTTAGCAATATCAGTTGCAATACCAGTAACACCAGGTGTAATACCAGGATCTTTTGTGACTCGAATTATTCCGATTTATGATAGTATACAATAATTGTTGTTGATTTGCTAATAAGCTCATATACAATAATATTGTGAAAAAACTTATTAAACCTTCTTCAAGAGAAGAAGCTGTGTACTATTCTGATTTTTCAGGCAAATGCTTCGGCGAATGGAGTCCAGAAGTTACTCTTAAAATAAATTGCGAATACGGATCAAAATACGACGGAAGTACTCTTGAGCTTCACCTGTCAGACGAAGATTTGAAAATAATTTTTGCTATTATTAAATCAAACGTTTCGCCTGAGTTTAAAAAACAAATACAAACAGAATTAAACAGTAGACTCAAACATTATGATGATTCCATTCAAGCAAGAGACTGGACAGACTGTAGTTTGACTGGAAATTCTATAGATTTTTTAGAAATGTTATTAGATAATAAACAAGAAAGTTAACATATGAAAATTTTAGTTTTAGGAAAAGGTTATATTGGAAATTATATCTCACAAGCAGACGTTAAACATGATATAGTACATATAGGTAAATCTGATTTAGATTATTCAAATCCTGATGTTTTTACTCCATATTTAAAGGGATCTAAATTCGACTGGATTGTTAATTGTTCAGGCTATACAGGAAAACCAAACGTAGATTCATGTGAAGATGACAAAGAAGCTTGTCATCACTTTAATGTAACAGTTCCTTTGTACATAACACGCATGGCAAATGATTTAAAAATTCCAATTATACACATTGGTTCTGGTTGCATTTATACCGGATATGACAAAAAGTTCACCGAGACAGATTTGCCAAATTTTGGAGCTGATTCTTTTCATAGTTCATTTTATTCAAAAACAAAGGATGCTTTTGAAAAGCTTAGTTCTTCAATGGATCGTTATATTTTCCGCATAAGAATACCTTTTAACGGAAATCCAGAACCTAAAAATTATCTATACAAATTGCTACATTATGATTCTTTGATAAGCATGGAGAACTCCGTTACAAACGTAGATGAATTAGTTGACTTTACTTTTAAATTTATTGAAAAACGTCCCCATTTAGGAATTTATAATGTCGTCAATTCTGGCTATATAGACGCAAGAGCCATTATTTCTAAGTTAAGAGATAATAATTTAGAAAATGAAAAATGGAAATTTATTGAAATTGAAGAAGCAGACTTCCGCGTACAAAGAAGCAATTGCGTTTTAAGTACAGAAAAAATAAAAAAACTAAATTTAGAGTTGACAAATGTCAATGAAAGTATGATAAACGCAATAGAACAATATAAAAGAAAGACAATTTAATATGGGAATGTTTGATGACATAAAATGCAAAAAAGATTTACCTCTCACAGAAGAACTACAATCACTTCAAGTTAATTGGAAAGAAATAACATTTCAGACAAAAGATCTAGATAATTGTCTTGGGCAATACATAATAACAGAAGACGGTAAGCTTTTAGAACATATCGAAGAAAAAGAATACATTCCTTTTAGCGACGAAGAAAAAAAAGATAAGGATTACAGAGCTTGGAGTCCTTGGAAAGATGTTCTTGTAAAAGGAGAACGAGACGAAGAAGTGCCTTTTCATGGAACGATTACATTTTATACATACTTGGATTATACAGAAGAGCAAGATATTTGGGTAGATTTTAAGGCTTTTTTTGTATACGGAAAATTAGACAAAATAGAATTAGCGAAAATCGAAAAATATACCTCAAGAACAATCTCTAATAAAAAATGGCAAGAAAAAGCTGAGTTGGAGGAAAAAAAAGTCTGGAATAAAGCTAAAAAGCTTCTAAGCCATATTGGATGGAATTGGTTTTGGAAAAAAGTGTCTGCGTCTTGCTATTCTTTATCAAGAATGTTTTCTAACATACATTATTTTATTTTAAGGTATGTTATTTAAACGCTTAGTTGCCAGTTTGTTGCTCATGGGTTTGTGTTCAGCAAACTGTCAGCAATTAAATTTGACAGGCAATGTTTCATATCTTCGCGAAAAAAAGGAAGCTGCTAGTATGAATAATAAACTAAATTATGAGATTAATTTATTAGAAACAATAAACTACAAACTTAGTGTTTCTAATGCTATATGCGTCGATTTAGATTGTTTTAGCAATGAAATAAAAGAAGCTAATGTATTCACTACTCTTAAACTAGAATTTTAATCTATGAAAGAACACAAATCTCCATGTACTATAACGTTTTCCAGCCATTATATTGGAAACTCTCATCAACCTGAAACAGACATTCACTATGAAGTAAATGGGGATGCAGATTTACAAGAAATGTGCAGCGCTTTTGAAAATTTTTTACTAGCTTGTGGATTCCGACTTAATAACAATCAAACTATTGGAGTTATAGAAAATGAATACCTTTAAAAAAACCGTTCAACGCTCAGATGATTATTTTATTCAATTTACAGACAGTGAGTTAAAAGCACTGGGAATTAAACCTGGTGATAAATTTTCTTGGGAAATTGAAGGAGAATCGGTTATGCTCAAAAAATATGTTCCTTTAGAAATCGATTTAGCTGATTTCTCTAGAGACACTCTTGAATTTTTAATCGCGCTTTCCATTAAAAAAGATTTATCAGTCAATGATGTTATATGTGAACTATTAGAGCAGCAGCTAGAGAAAATTTGATGTCCGACTCTTCTAAAAAATCCGAATATTTGCCCCTTTTTGAATTAGGTTTGTATGGAGAAGATCCAGCTATTAAAATAGTAAATGAATGTACTATATGTCCAACGTCATTAGCTTCTTTGGTTACTGCATTATTTGAAACGGTAATGCGCTCTATTTCAGATAAAAAGCAAATTCAATTTGAAGAAAAATTTAATGCTGCTCTTCAAGTTTTAATGAAAGAACGCTTTAATTACGATATAACAATGAAATTTCCAGAAGAAGATGACGAATAAAACTCAAAGAATTTGCTGGGATGAATATGCTCTAAGAATTGCTGAAGTTGGTGCCTTAAGAAGTGAAGATATTTACACTAAAGTTGGAGCATGTGCATTAGATTATTCGAATAGAGTTATTGGTGTGGCTTACAACGGTTTAGCAAAGGACATTCAAGCAGAGCCAACATTTTGGGAAGATAGAGACAAGAGACGTCCGTATATGATTCATGCTGAAGCAAACTTACTTTCTTTATTTCGAAGAGGGGAGTGTAGGCTATTAGCATGCACTTTGCTTCCGTGCTCAAGCTGTGCCTCAATGATAGCAGCCTACGGAATTAAAAGAGTAGTATTTGCAGAAACATATACGAGAGATACAAATGCTCTCGATATTTTTAGATTTAATAATATTGAATGTGAGCAAATATTACTCAACTCTCTTACATTGTAAGATGAGTGTATAATGATCCCATTATAGATCTGGCATCGTTTAATTTTAAAGCATTTTGTACTTCAAATTTTGTATCCATATCGTCAATGTATTGATCAGTATAACTTTTAATGAACTCTTTAAGCTTGTCAACAGGCACGTGAGAGTAATCCGGAGGAACGCTTATGTCAAATTCATCTTTAATTCCGTCAGTTAGCCCTTCAAGATCTCCTGAATTAGCATGATGCATTGGACTTTCTCCTTTGCTGGATGGTTTAGTAGGAGCAACAGTCAATGCATTTTCTTCTATTTGTTGCAACACATTCTCAGCTAGCTCTGAAAATACGGATCCTTCAATCGGTGAAAGAAGACTCGCATATTTGGAACTCTTTAATAAAGCAACTTCGTGTTCTTCTAATTGAGACTTTTCAAAAAAATATTTTTCTGCTAGTTTTCTTAATTCTCTATTTTGTGTATTTTTCATGTTATGCTCCTTTTTTTATGCTTTGAATCATTTTAACCGTATGTTCTAAAAAGTGTTTTTTGGTTTTTGCGTCATAATCCCCTCTAGAAGCAAATACAAAGAAAAATAAAAAGGCATCCATTCCTCGTTCATCTTGTGAAGACATATAATCTTTTTTCATGTGATGAATCATGTTTGCTTTAAATGCGTCTCCTAAGGCGTTTAATATTTTTATTGAGCCGACCAATACAAGCTTCCATGAATTTGGTAATTGCTTAACAATTTTGTTTAACGTATCATCCGTTAAAAATTCTTTGAATTCTACTTCAGCTGGTCTTACTTCAGAGTTAATAAAGTCAATAATTTTATAAAGAACCAACTTTAATTTTTCTAATGTACCTAATAACACAACATAGCGAGTGGATGGATCTAAATACTTTGAATCAGCTTCAGTGCTTCCAAATTTTCCAGCTTCAGCATCTCTTACGACGGTTGGGAAGTGGAACAGACTATAGTTAGTCATAAATGCAATAAATTCTTCCGCCCAAACAGGACCACAAATGTTGTGAGCCAAGTTTTCAATAATGTCTACATCGCCGCTTTCTAAGTTTTCTCCTGCAAGCTTTTTACCCTCTTCAATGTTTTTTATTGCATCAGATAAGCGCTTAAGGTTCGCCGGATTAGCCCAATTTAAATGCTCTTCCCCATCGTCTTCTTTTGGTTTAGGATTAAAATATTTAGTTGGATTAGATCTAATAAAAGCTAAAATTCTTGGATCAACTCCAGCAGTTTCAGCCCATTTTAACCAACCTTCGGGGTCAGCTATTAATTCAGCACCAGCAAATCTTCTAACTAAAGAGCGTGCTAGTTTTTTATTACCATAGGCAGCATCAAGATTTCCTGCAGCAAAAATAGCAATGTCTGGTTGGAATTTTACAGTTCCTATCTTTTTTTCAACAACAGCGTGTAAAGCGTTTTGAACTGCTCTGTCACTGTGGTTAACCTCATCTAAAAACAAAATACCTTCAGCTCCAGGCTGTCCCATGACATATAACCATCTTGGAATTTGAGTGTCGAGATACGGTTTTTGATTAGCAATTTTAGGAACACCTGCGATGTCTGTAGGATCCATTTGAGATCCTCTAACGTCTATCCACAAGAAATACTTATCCGCATTTTCGATAGCATCTATTTGTTTTTCCGGAGTAGCTGATAAAAAGTCAATAAAAAGACGACCTTTTGCTGCTTGTTTTGCAAATGTATGTACTGCGTTTTTGCCTAAATCTTCAACAACAGATTGAGACTCAGCAAAACTACGAACAAATTCACTTTTTCCTATGCCCGAATCTCCATAAATTAGCAATGGAATCTTATTTGCGTAGTACATTGCTGCAAATTCATACAATCTTTGATAATTCCATTTAGCTAATTTAGTTTCTTTGGATTTTTTAAATGTGCGTTTTTTTGTTGATAAATCCCAATCGAGATCGGCTTTTTTAAAACTAATTTCTTTTCCCTTTAACGATGGGTGAAGAGCTTTATTTTCTTCTTCACTTTCAAATTCATCAGCCATTTCTTCAAAGTCTTTGTCAGACATATTTTCAATGCTCTTTTCAGTAGGTTTTTCTTTTCCAGCTTCTCCTAAAAGCATTTTTTCGAGCGTTTTTTCAAAGGATGTGGATTTTACGGATTTCACTTTCATATAGCTTATTTAATTGTTTAGTGTCTTTTATTTATTTATAAACGTCTATATACAGTGCCCGACCTCCTAATTTTTTAACTGCATTTAAATCTCCACCTTCTATAACAAGAAAGATTATATTTTCTTTAGAAATTTGCTTAGGCATTTTTGCATCCAGCTCCACATATCCATCAGTCAATACAACGAGATACAATGCTTCTGGTATATCTACTTCCAGCTTTTCGGTAATAAAATAATCTCTTATTGAAGTTAATGTAGTTCCACCGCTTTGTGCAGGCAAACGTCTAACAGCTGATAAGATTTGACTAGGCGAATATTCACTAGAAACTTTGCAATCTAAATATACATTACTATGCCAAAGAAGAATTCGCATAGTTGCTTCTCCTTCAAATTCTTTAGCAACTTTAAAAATTTCGGAAATAAAAATGCTCAACGTCTTATCTCCAATTGAGCCAGAAGTATCTAAAGCAAATATTAGATCTACGCCACTTTCATCCTTAATTGCACCAGGAAGAGGCAATCCTGCAGCATGCATTCTTCTATTAACTTTAGAATATGTTCTTCTAGTTTCTTCTATTTTACTTGCAGTATTTCGTAAAAGAGCTCTCCAATTTGTTTTAGTTTGATATAATTGGCCACTATTATTTCGACTTCCTCCTATTCCAACTCCTCTTGAATTCGTCTGTTCTAATGTCTCTTCAGTTTCTCTTAATTTTTGTTCGAGCTCTGATTGTGGATTATCAGGAAAAGAAGGTATGTAATCAGGAGCGTTTGGTCCTGAAGGAACTTTTACTACCTTAATGGACTTGCCATCACTTACATGAGTATCTAGCTGACTTTGTTTTTTAGCGAGTTGATCTATAATTTGTTTAAGATCTCCTTTGATTGTGTTTCCTTTGGCGTCTTTAGATTGCTGTTGGTTTTTTTGATCTTTTATTGTAATTTTAGCGTTATCATCTAAATCAAAATCTTCTCCTAATTTTCCGCCACCTCCAGCTGAAGGATCGTCACTAAGCTCAGCGGAGCTTATTAACGGCATAACGTCTTTGGACTTTACATTTTTTTGTTCCGTGCCAGATTGCTGTTCAATTATTAGTTGTTTTATATATTGTTTAAATTGCATACAATTAATCCCATTTTATACTTAAATCTTGTTTTCCTGGTTGTAATCCTTTAACAGCAGTCACAGTTCCTTTCAATCCAGTCACTCGTGATTTTACGCGATCGCCAGGTTGATATACTTTTGGTCCGTTTTGTTGATCTGGTTTGCCTTGTTTGTTTTTTTCCTTTTCGTTTTCTTCCAGCATTTTTACCATTTCATCATAAAATTTTTCTTCATGCATGTTGGTTACATCTATTTCTCCATACAACTTTCCTGTAGTTTGATCTTTTAGCTCTACAATCCACTTGTCTCCTTTTTGAACAGGGAGACATCCGTCAGCAGGAAGAGAAAACCCACTTTCTAAAAGCATTTTATTCATAATAAAATCTGTAGCTATATTCCATAGTCTGTGATCTCTTGAATTTTTTCTAAAAAACGTTAGTGTAATTACATGCATTACTTCATGCGCTAAAACACCAATGGTTTCTTTTTCTGTTTTTTCTAAAGCAAATTTAGGATTTATGTATATGTTTCCGAAATCGTCTACGCCCATCGTCTCTAGGTCATATGTAGGAACTGTTTTCAATTTGCTCAAGAAAATTCCAAACCACGGATGATATTCATCTAAAAAATGTTTACAGCGAGAAATTCTAAGATGAAATTGCTCAAACGTTTTTTCATCCATCGCATCATCTTGTTTTTTTGTTGTTTCGATGGTATCCTCCATTAAAGGTGACGTTACGTTTGCGGTAAGAGTTTTTTTACCCTTTACTTTTTTATAATTTTCGAAAATTTGATCTTCCCACGTCTTAAAATACATAATTACTATTTATCTATTTTTTAAAATAATTAACCTTCATATATGACATCAACTTTTGCAAAACATTTTTTTGGTGAATCTAAATTTCGCGAACTAGACACCAACTTAGTTACAAGAATTAAACAACTAGTTTCACTATACAATACATCAGTCAGATATGCAAGCAAATCTGATATTAAATTAAACACCTCAAAACTTAATAAAAATTACAAATGGTTTAATCTTTTAAAATACGAAGAAATAGAGAGAGTGATGCTAATAGATTCTTTTAAAATTAAAGATTTACAAACGGAAAGAAATAAAATCGTTCGAGTCTTTGTAGCTTTTGGCTCCAAGGGTTCCGCCATAGCTCGTTACGACAGAAACAAAAATACCATTGTTCTATTTTATGAAAAAACCAACAGTTTAACAGATGCTGAGTTAGAGTCAGCAATAATTCATGAAATTATTCACGGCGCACAACAATACAAAATTACGTCTCCTGAATACGACAGAGAATCGGAAAAAATTGCTAAAGGAAAACCTTATAATAAGACTATCTATTTTACTGAGCCTTCAGAATATGACGCTCATATTTCAGAATTAGGTCACAGAATTCAAACTGATTTTAATAAATTATTAGACTCGATTAATAATTCAAAACTACCAGAAACAAAAAAAATATTTGAAGCAAAGCTAAGAAGGTTTTTATTAGAACTTTCGATTTTTATAAAAACTGATATTAGTTCATATCTTAAATTTAAAGAGCTTCCTCTTCCTCAATTTTTTTCAACTCATGATGAATTTCTAAC
>Ga0078894_10000589_pt1 | contig 25625 bp, 24 predicted proteins | sample LauGreSu1BDMLBSD_2_FD_67506 | JGI IMG/M metagenome (GOLD analysis project Ga0078894, IMG submission 67506) | Freshwater lake microbial communities from Lake Michigan, USA - Su13.BD.MLB.SD (version 4) (version 4) | ecosystem: Environmental > Aquatic > Freshwater > Lake | place: Lake Michigan... | reverse complement strand
GCCTCGGAGCCATCATACTCACTATTTATCGAAATCCAGAAACTAAGATGGAAAGATTTGCTATCCCCCAAACTCGAAGTAGAATATAAAATTCCATTCCTAACTCAGTCTATAAAAGAACTCATGTGTGGCTTGCAAATTATGAAATCAATTTGAGATTTTATATTGAGATTTTGGCCAGTGGTGACCTAAGCACTCATAGTAGTTTTGTTTTTTAGATAAACTATCTCAGTCAAAATAGACCTTTACAGTTTAGGAATTGGCATAGCGGCCCAAAAATTTGACCACAGTTTCTTTTATTCCTAGATTAAAATCAATTTTTGGGTCATAACCCAATAAAGATTTAGCTTTGAAAATATCAGCTAAGGAATCTCTAATGTCTCCTTGTCGAAAATCTTGGTGTTCAATTATCGCTTTTTTGCCTGTAGCGACTTCTATATTAGCTACTAGGTCTAATAGGGAAAAGTTTGCACCGCAGGCGATGTTATAAACTTGATTGACAGCAGATTCATAAGGAGTCATTAGCGCCAGCAGGTTTGCCTGCACTGCATTGGCCACATAAGTGAAATCACGTGTTGTCTTACCATCGCCATTTATTTTAATAGTATGTCCTTTCAATAACTGAGATATAAAAAGAGGAATCACCGCAGCATAGGGACCATTAGGGTCTTGGTTTGGGCCGAAAATATTGAAATATCGCAAACCTATTGTTTCTAGTCCGTAGGCCTTAGCAAACACATTAGCATATAGTTCGTTGGTGTATTTAGATACGGCATAAGGTGATAGCTGAGCTCCGATTTTAGATTCCACTTTGGGCAGACTATATTCGTCTCCATATACGGATGAACTGCTTGCATAGACGAAGCGTTTGACTTTATTGTCTTTAGCTGCAATAAGCATATTGACAAAACCAGAAACATTGATTTCATTCGTCTTTTCTGGAAATAAAATGGAGCGAGGCACTGAGCCTAACGCTGCTTGGTGACATACATAGTCTATATCCTTACAGGCAGATTGACAAGTCACAAGATTGGTGATATCTCCTTCTATAAATTCAAAATTGGGATTGGAAGTGTGCTCTTCTAGATTCTCATAATGACCCGTCAGCAAATTGTCGAGCACTCTGACTGAAGCTCCATGCTCTAATAAGGAGCGCACTATGTGAGAACCAATAAATCCAGCACCACCGGTGACTAAAAATCTCTTACCGCTAATCAGTTCACTATCAATCACGAAGACTGGTATTGTTTTGAATAATAATCCTGGTAGTTGCCACTCGTCACATTGTTCAGCCATTCATCATTCACTAGATACCACGCTACCGTTTTTTCAAGCCCCTGCTCGAAGGTGACAGATGGTCTCCAGCCCAGCTCAGTTTCTATCTTGGACGCATCTATAGCATAGCGCAGATCATGCCCTGGTCTATCTTTGACAAATGTGATCAATTTTTGACTTGTTCCTACTTCTTGGCCAAGTTTCTCATCCATGACATCGCAGAGGAGTTTGACTAGGTCTATGTTTTGCCATTCATTGAATCCTCCTATGTTATAGGTTTCTCCTAATTTTCCTTTATGAAATACATCATCGATAGCACGCGCATGGTCTTCTACAAAAAGCCAATCTCTCGTGTATTTTCCATCGCCATAAATAGGAAGAGGCTTGTTATTCTTTATATTATGAATACACAGTGGAATAAGCTTCTCCGGGAAATGATGTGAACCATAATTGTTAGAACAATTGGATATGACTACCGGCAGACCATAGGTATCATAGTATGCTCTGACGAAATGGTCACTACTAGCTTTGGAAGCCGAATAAGGACTATGCGGATCATACTTGGTATCTTCGGTAAATAAACCTACCTCACCGAGTGCACCATAGACTTCATCGGTAGATACATGATAAAATCTTTTATCGGATAGGTTACTTCCCCATTGGTTTTTGGCGGCATTGAGGAGATTGACGGTGCCTACCACATTCGTCATCACGAACTCTAGTGGATTGGTGATACTTCTATCTACATGGCTCTCAGCCGCTAGATGTATAACTCCGTCTATATTCTTCTCCTGAAATATCTTATTGACAAAATCAAAATCTTGGATATCTCCACGGATGAATTCGTAGTTCGGCTTAGCCTCAATATCTTTTAAATTTTCTAGATTACCCGCATACGTGAGCTTATCCAAATTGTAAATTTTGTACTCTGGGTAGTTATTGACCATGCGGCGCACCACATGGGATCCTATAAATCCTGCTCCTCCAGTAATTAATAATGACTTCATATAATAAAAAAACAAATTTAAGAGAAGTTAGTTAAGGAGGTAAAATAAATTTTCTAAGATAATCTTAATATAGAAATTTCGTGATATAAGTCTTTTGAATCTGAAACAGTGCCAAATAACTGCATAGCACACCACGGTATAAGCGAAGCACCTTTAGTACCGAAGCCGTTGAAGATAAAGAGTCCCTTATGCATAGGATGCTCGCCAATAATGGGCCTTCGGTCATAGGTGGTAGAGCGCAGCGCTCCTAAGTGACTTAAGACCTTATAGTCATTGCCCTCTATGAGGTTTGGGAGTGCTTGGATTAGTTCCTGCTTCGTCTTCTCGGTAGTTAAGGGCACTTGAAAATCTACTTTATCAAAGGAAGATCCTACCCAAAACTGTTCTCCAAAAGGACAGATAAACTTACCATATTTTTTAACTGTCTCTGGTTTATTCGCATAGATATCAAGTAGGAGCGCTTCCCCTCTATTAGGCTGAAAATCTATGTGATTAAAAAAAGGATTGTTTCGTACAAAAATTCCTTCGGCGAATAGAATCTGACTGTAGCTTCGTCCACGATAAGTCCAATCATTTCCATCAGGCAATAAATCGCTATAATTAAATGCCTGATGTGTTACAGAATGATACTCTGAGATTAGATCTGTGTAATAATTTATAAATGCTCCTGTCTGAAGCTGATAGCTAGCCTTGACCTCTAGCCAGTGCTCATTGATTTTAGATAAGTAGTTTTCCTTACCTCGAATGATATTATCGATACTAGACTCTTCCTTATAAGGTGTGAAGTGTTTTTCGAGTCTTATGGGCTTCAGAAATTCACCATAAAATACGGTAGCTGCGGCTATCAACTCATCATATCTCCAGGAGCTCGCATAGCGCCTACCTGTGACAGGATTTAATATACCCGATGAGATATGGCTAGCAGAAGGAGTCTTATCGCGATACCAATCAAAATCAAGTTTTTTCTCTGCTAGAAGTTTGGCGAGTGCCGTTCCTGCCAGACCACCGCCTATGACTGCTATCATTTATTATCTATTTTTATCATACTATTGCTTTAGCTGATTATATTACAAATTGATCTCCTAACATCTATATTTAGTAATAATTCACAATATTAGATTTTAAATACTATATTTTTGTGAAAAATAAGAATATGAGTCTAAATGACAAGAATTTTATAAATGAAATAGCAGAAGATGTAAAGGAAAATCCAGAAACAAGCCTTCGTCTTATCAAACGTTTTTTGCCATTAGCGATCATGCTTTTACTGGCTGGTCTGCTAGGGCTCTATTTTGTCAAAACAGATCATACCGCCCAACCCATAACTAATTCTGGCGCTGAGACTACTATACAAATTAGCGCAGATACGCCTAAATAAATGAGCTTTTATTATTCTATGTTCCGCATTAGCTTATACCTTTCCATCTTATGGGCCCTAGTTCTATTTTCTTCCTGTGATAGAAAGGACTCAGCAATAGCGGTGCCTATAAAAATAAAGCGTTTCGACCTAGATTTGAAAAAATTTGATACGACGAATTTTGAAATCTCAGAAAAAACTATGATTCAAAAATATGGAGATGTATATAACTTCTACATAGAAAAATTGATGGGATTAGGGAGCCTAGATCCTAAAAATTCTTACTATTATAGACCTCATCTTTCTAGATTCCTCAGTGAAGAGTATCCGTCTATTATGGACACCATAGATCAATACATCACCCCAAATGTGTCGGGAATAGAAAAGGAATTGGGAATTTGTTATCACCAACTATCCAAACACTTTCCAGAAACAAAACCCAGCACTATCTATTCATTTTTCATTTCACCTATGGGTGCAAATCCTGCTGCTGCATTCAGCTATGGACAAGACACCATCGGATTCAATTGGTTTAATTATCTAGGGCAAAACTTCTCTCTATACAAGAACCTTTACGAAGGATATAGCTATATGATAAAGTGGAACCAACGAGACTACCTAGCGCGAAACATCATGTTAGTAGAATATAATCTACTCAGAGAAAAACAGGCTGTAAAAGAGGTACACAGCGAGCTTATCTATGCAATGATAGAAAAAGGCAAGGAATTTTATTATTTAGACAAGATATGCCCAGATATGAAAGACGCCGTCAAAATCGGCTACACAGAGGCTCAGATGAAGTGGTGTGAAGAGAATGAATACGAAATATGGGCTTATTTTAAAGAAAATAAAGTGCTATACAGTACGGAAGTCATGGTCCTCAAACGAATGACCGAAGAGGGTCCCACTACACCTGGCATGCCGAGTGAGAGCCCAGGTATGGTAGGAGCATGGACAGGTTGGCAAATCATAAAAGCATATCAATCTAGAGCCAACAAACCGCTAAAAGAACTGCTAGCTGTCTCACCAAAGGAGATTTTAAAACAATCGAATTATAAACCTAAAAAGCAATAGTAAATCTAGATCTGAAAATGAGAGGGAGAATTCTATTACTAACTTGTATTTTATGGAGCTTAACTAGTATAGGTCAAACTAAGTGGAGCGCATTGGAGGGAAATTGGATACTAAAAGATCTAGATAACTCGTTAGTCAATTTCTATGTAGGGGGCGATGGATTCTGTTATGGAAAAATCATAAAATCTGACAAAGCTATATATCTCCAACAGTTGATATTCAAAGGGAAGGGAATAGATAGTAAAAACTATATTGATGGTATCTTTACGACTCCTAAATCAAAAATGAAAATAGACACTAAAATATACCTCGACTCGGAAGAAGATATGCGCTTCGTAGGTAAGAAATTTTTTATTACTAAAACTTATATGGGCAAAAGAGTTAAATAAAATTTATGAATGTATTTAATACTAATATCAGCAGACTGCGTTTAGCAGGATTTTTAGAAGGCTTATCTCTTATCGTACTCATGGGTTTCGCCATGCCTATGAAATATATTTGGGGAGACCCATCTTTTGTGCGTATGATTGGCTCTATCCATGGCGCCTTGTTCGTTTTATTTGCATTGCAGCTCTTTCTCACTGCTGAGGAAAAAAACTGGAGTTATAAAGACCTTCCACTGAAACTGATTATATCTTGTTTCATACCATTTGGTACCTTCTATCTAGACTACAAGATACTGAAAGGGATGGATGAAAATTAAACGCTAAAACAATCAAAATGAAAGCTTTTATTTTATCCTTAACTTTATTCTCAAGCTCAGTTATTTGCAGCCAATCTGTCGAAGGATTAGATTTTATGACCTATCCCGCTAGGGAAATAGAATTTAAGAAGAAAGCTAAAATCAATTGGAAGACAAACCCATACAAAAATAAAGTCAAAGAAATCAAAGAAGGCTTTGAAACAGGTACAATATCGTTTGGGGGTAATTATATCACAGTATTATGGCTTTACGGAGCAGACTGCGTGCAGGGTATCATGATAGATAGTCGCACAGGGTTAATCTATAAATTACCTATAAACTCTCTAAATACATCGAACCAATGTCAGGACAGAAACGACATCTTTGATAGATACCTATTCTTTCCTACTAGTAAGCTATTAGTTACATCTATCTGTAAAACTAAAAAAGAAGCTATAGGATTTAAGGTAGAACAAGAATTCTACTTTTATCTTTGGAACGAAGCCTCTAAAAAATTTAGTCTACTAAAAAAAACCAAGAAAGAGCGCCTGGATAAGTGATATTGTATAATTTTGAGCAACAAATTAGCTCCTAATGATTCTGCCATCTTCCATCTCTATGATACGATGAGTTCTTTCTGCGAAGCTCATGTCGTGTGTGACAATAAGTAGAGTTTGATTTAGCTCTTCTGTCAATTGTTTAAAAATATCGAACACTATTTGACTATTCTTTAAATCTAAATTACCTGTAGGCTCATCGCCCATTATGATTAATGGATCATTTATGAGGGCTCTAGCTATAGCCACTCGCTGCTTTTGACCGCCAGATATTTGACCCGCATTTCGCAGTGCTAAATCTCTAATTCCAAGGACTTCTAATTTTTTTATTGCTCTAGCTTCAATTTCCTCTTCAGAATATTTTTTTAATTTTAATGCCGGTAGCATCACATTCTTAAGTACTGTAAATTCATTGAGGAGATAGTGAAATTGAAAAACAAAGCCAATTTTCTCATTCCGAACTTGAGCTAATTCAGCACCCGTTTTTGGCCCCATGAGTTGCTTATCAATATACAGATTTCCCTGATAGTCTCTATCCATAGTTGATAGTATATACAAAAGCGTAGACTTACCGCATCCAGATTTGCCCACTAAAGAGATGAACTCTCCTCTGGTAATTTCAAAAGAAACTTTATCTAATACTTTTACTTCGATAGGATCGTAAAAATATTTGGTAATTTCTTCACATTTCAATACTGTCTCTGTCATATGGTTACTTTCCTCTTATAATTTCTACAGGGTCAATATTACTCGCTTTATTCGCAGGAAACCAACCAGCGAAAAATGTAGTAATCAGCGAAAAACAAAATGCTATAAAATAGAAAAACGGATTAAAAGATACAGGGTAGGTTTTTATCGTAGGTAATGCCTCCGTATTGAATGGAACCGTACTAATGAACAAGGTGAATAAAAATCCTAAAAATAACCCAGCAAAGCAACCTGCCACTCCTATAGAGAGTGAGATAATAATAAAAATAGATTTTACATCAGTGCCAGAGAATCCTGTTGCCTTCAGAATAGCTATAGTGTCCATCTTTTCATAAATCATCATATTCAGAATGTTGTATATCCCAAACCCAGCAACTATGAGCAATGTGACCCCCACGGCATAGGATATAATATTTCTAACCTTAGTCCCTGTTTCAAATTGTGCATTTGCTCTTTGAATATCGATTGCATTAGTTTGAAATTTTTTTTGAAATTCAAGTGCTATGATAGGTGCCATTTCTATACTTTTCAATTTGACTTGAATATCTGTAATGTAATCTGGGCCTCTACCTAATAATTTCTGAGCTGTAGCAACCGATGCAAAACTCTGCGTCTTATCAAAATCTGCTATGCCTGACTGGTAATAACCTACTACCTTCAATTGAAACCGATCTCCCTGCGATGTCGTCAATTGAATAATATCACCGAGGTCTGCTAAAAGTTTTTCAGCTAATGGCTTACCTAATATGATAGAGTTTGGTACATTTTTTATATCGATTGGATTTCCAGTAGTCACATAATCTGAAAATTTATAAAATTTCACTTCCTCCTTCACATCTATCCCATTCAGAAAACCAGCTATATCTATGGTCCCCAAATTAAAAAAAGCAGGAGATGATACTTTTCGAGAATATCCAAGGACTCTTCCATCATGAGCCAAGCTGTTTAAAATCTCCTGAGACTTTAATATTTCAGACCGACTATTGCTCGCTTTGATAGATTCAATAAAATGATAGCTATTCTGAGAAGTGAACCAATTCTTAATAGGTTGATTCGGATTAGTGGTAATTTCTTTATAAATCCTGACATGCGGGGTCCTATTGAGAATTAGCCCGTCGAGCATTTTATTGAGCCCAGTCATAAAACTAAGTAAGGCAATAAACATGGTAATACCGAAGGTAACTCCTACAGCGGCTATTATACTTTGCTTCCTTCTAGCTTGTAATAATGACCATGCAATATTCACCAATAATCTCACTCAGTCGTTGGTTTTGCAATTTCTTCACCCTCTTTTATCCCATCTATAATTTCTGCCATTTCAAAGTTTTTAATTCCAATGCGCACTTTTCTTTTCTCTCCTGAAATCAGCATGATTTCATTTTCATTTGACAAATAGTTTAATGGAACCAACAATGTCCTTTCCTTTTTACTTATTAATATATTAGCTTCCAAACTAAGATTTGGATATAAATTGGGTGGCGACTTTATGAATGTTGCAATCACTACAAATGTCTTAGTTCGTTCATTCATAATAGGATAAATCTTCGATATTTTCGCCTCAAAACTAGTTTCAGGATAGCTCTCCATGCTAACTGCCACTGGCTGACCTATCTTAATTTTGGCAATATCTGTTTCATCCACATTGAGTTCGATATGATACTCCTTATCAGAGCCAATTATGGCAACTGGTGTTTGCGGAGTGACCATTTCTCCTTCCTTTTTTAAGATACTATAGACTATCCCGTTTATCTGGCTTTTTACACTTCTATCATTTGACTGTGTCTGAGAAATTTTGAGTGCATACTCTGATTGCTTATCGAGTAGATTGACCTGTTTATTCAATTGACTATATCTTAACTTTATGCTTTTAAAATTCGACCTAGCATTATCATAGGAAAGCTCTCGTTGCTCATATTCCAATTGGGATCCAATACCTTGCTGCCATAAATTTTTTTGCCTAATAAATAGAAGGGAATCTGTTTTTAATTTTTTCTCTGCTATTTTAATATTTTGATAAAGTTCTTCAAGCTTATCATTATTATTTGTCTTATCATTAAATTGAGCATTGACCGAGGAAAGCGCTTGATTAAATTCCACAATTTCGTTTTCTATTTTCATCAATATAGAGCCGGATTTTACCTTCTCTCCTTCTGCTATAAGCACCTGCGCAATGACTCCCGAAGACTTGGGAAAAACCTGATATTGTCCTGCACTCTTTATTATGCCTGAAGCGTAGACTGACTGAGTAATGCTTTTTGAATTCACGATATAGGAATCTTTCTTTTCCATACATGAATAAATTAAACTTAATACTAAAAAAATGCCGAAATAGCGCATAACTTGAACAAAAAGACAAAGCTATATATAAATCATTAGCTTTTCTACTTATTTATAAAATTATGATATGCATTCGCCATTCCTATAAGAAACTTAACTGGGGAAATTGCATGCTTATACGAAAAATAGTATATCTCCCATTTTTTAGAAGTCCTATCTTTGAGTATTTATCAATTCTCAGTAAAGGTTATTGAAAAATGCCAAAAGATAAACGATACCGCAGTTTTTTAAAAGGGATCTCCTGGCGCATAGTGGGTACGATAGATACTATGATTATCTCCTACTTTTATACTTCAGATCCTTTAAGTGCCTTGAAAATAGGTATGACTGAAGTGTTAACGAAAATAATACTCTACTATATACATGAACGTATTTATTTCAAGACATTTGGCAATAAGGTAGTCCAGCGAAAAATTAGTCTCCTAAAAGGAATTACTTGGCGTGTCATTGGCTCAATTGATACCATATTGATAGCATGGATATATACAGGAAGCCCACTGACAGGTCTCAAGATTGGCACCACAGAGTTTCTAACCAAAGTAATTTTATATTATATCCATGAAAGAGTCTGGAATCGACTCAAAATAGGAACTATAGAAGAATAAAAAAAACTCAGATTATGCATATTATGAATCCAATAGAATCATATGGAATCGAAGAAGACATAACACTAATAGTAGAAAAAGCGGAGGATTTCGGACAGGGAATTGGTGAAGCTTTCGTGCGATTAGCAGAAAAACTAAAGAACCAAGGAGAGTCAAGAGACTGCTATGGACTAGTTATGAAGGAAGAAAATAGGATGACTTATTATGCTGCATTTACAGAATTATTTATAGGGGAGGCTAAGGAGAAAAAATTACCAACTCGAGTCATAGAGCATGGAACTTATCTTTCTATACTTATTAATGAATGGAATCAGAATCTCATGCATATAGGACCTACGTTCGACCAACTGTTGCGATCAGAACTAACAGATACGGCTATGCCATGTATAGAATTCTATCGTACTGAAAAAGAAATGTTGTGCATGATTAAAGCCAAGTTGAGTATTTAAAATTAAATTTCATAGACCTTATCCTTTCATGGAATAATTTCTGAGAACCTTAGCTTTATTCCAAGCCATAGCTGCAAATAAAAGAGTCATACTCCCTCCGAATAAAACAGAACGCACTGTCCCTAGTATTTGAGCAGCAAATCCACTTTCAAATGCTCCAATCTCATTGCTAGATGATATAAAAATAGAATTGACGGAAGTAACTCTTGCGCGCATGTGATCAGGGGTCTCTAGCATGAGTATAGCTCCTCTGATGACGACACTCACAGCATCAAATGCCCCCATGAGAAATAGTATAAAAAGAGATAAATAAAACGATCTCGAAAGTGCAAAGCACAGGGTGGCTAAGCCAAAAAGTCCAACAAAAATCATCAACCATTTTCCCGTATCTTTTCGTATAGGATTTCTGGCTAGAAACAACATGGTGATAGCGGCGCCTAGAGGCATAGCTGCTCTAAGATGTCCATAACCATCACTATCTACAAGGAGGATATCTTTGGCAAAGATCGGCAATAAAGCAACACAACCTCCGAATAAGACAGCAAACAAATCAAGTGAAATAGCCCACAGCATCACTTTGTTATCCTTTACAAAAGTCAAGCCCTCTTTCATTTTTTTAATAGAATCATTTATACTAAAATTATTCTGCAATTTACTTTCAATCCTAGGAAGTTTTAATATAGAAAGTAAAGCAATGAATAAAAATAAAACCACCACTAAAAAAGCATTTTCTGAACCAGAAAACTTGATAAGATAACCCCCGAGTATTGGACCAATAATAGCGCCTATTTGCCATGCATTGCTGCTCATAGCAGAATATTGAGCCATTCTATCTTTCGGGATAATTGCTGAAAATAGTGCTACCGAGGCTCCCATTCCCATACTACCAATAATACCCATAACAAAGACACCGATATACACTACCTGTGTTAAGATACTTGGCTGTGACTGATAATTATACATAGCTAGATATAAAAGTAGTGTTAGTATAAAATAACTACCCACTACTATACTAAGTGCTTTTCTTTTTTCCATACGCTCTACTTGATAGCCTGCAGGCAGAGCTAATAAAATTCTTGGCAGTGCTTCATATAAGCCTAACATGCCTAGCGCTATAGCTTCTCCGCTCAATTTATACAAAAAATAACTGAGAATAGTCATTTTCATCTGCATAGCTACCGTAGTAAAAAACCGAAAACTAAGAAACCATCTTACATCGTTAGTCATAGATACAAATATCCTTATTTTAGTTGAAGTAATGTGGAGTAAATATCATTTAAAAGTACTTCTTGTAAATTTTCAGTATCGATATTCATATCTATATATACGCCTCCTCCAGCCTCAGCCATTTGGTTCAGTTTTGACTTATAACTCTGCGATGTGCCAAATCCAACGACAGAAGTAAGAATTCCATCCTCATTCATTTTTTCTATCTTTTCTAGCATAGATTTGTCATCGTAGGCATACTTATTCATTTTACCATCAGAAGCTATCACGACCATATTGATAGCTTCAGGCATATAATTTTTTTTCAATATCTCAAATGCCACGTCTATACCTAAAACACCATCTGTAGTTCCAGAAGGTAAAATTGACTGAACACTTGCTATGCACTTATCTTTATTTCTTATTTTACTGCGCTCTATAAGAGCCTCTACGCGATCATTAAAGGTGAGAATAGCCAAATAGTCCTGTTCTTCATAGTTTTTTATCAAATGAATAATACTCTTCTTAAGAACACCGATTCTATTTGGCTTCTCCATCGATTTAGAAATGTCAATGAGCAAGATTAAATTCAAAGGCTTGCGATCAGATGCTGGGTTATCCTCTATAAGAATCTGTGTTGTTGAATCCACTTTCATTGGACGAGTAGCCCTTATCTCTTCTGCTTCATTTGTTATAGCCAATGGCTCTATAACTTTTTCTTCCTCTATTTTAAACTCGACTACCTTTTCCGGAGTTATAGAATCTTTTGTTTCGACTAGCATTGGCTTCTCAATAGTGTCTTTCTTAACTAGCGTATCTTTCACTTCAGGTCTATCCAGAAGTATCATGGCTATATTTCGATTGGCATCGAGCTTAATATCCAATACATCTTTACTATAGTCTTTGACTAAGGCTTGAATATTATATTTACCTTCAGGAATTCTATTGATAAGCACGCCAAATCGATTGGCAATACCAATATAACTCTTTTGATTCGTCACATTTTTTATAAATACTTTTGCATAGGGGATACCTACAAAAGTCTGTGCATCTACTACCATAAATGCTATATCTCTATCTCCGAAAAGCTTACTATTGTCAGTAAGCGATTTATATGATTTGGATATGCTAGCTACTATACCATAAACACTCAATTCTATTTTTTCTTTTTCATTGACTATGATATATAATTGTTCATTAAATGGCCCCTCTTCTTCTGGATAAAAATTGACTTTTAAGGTTCCCTTCTCTCCTGGCGCTATTGCCTGCTTTTTATAGGTAGTATTAACAAGATTGGTAATTGGTTCATAGCTAAGCATGATAGGTTTTTCTGATACATTCTCATAGCTGAAATTTATACCGTAAGCATTGTTTATTTCTATTTCACCCAGATACACCTTCCTACTCTCAAAGCGAAGAGAACTCTGAGAAAAACTAGAATAAGCTATAAAAAGACTAATAAAAAATAATATACTCTTCATATAACAACTTTCGACAAAATTAGTCCGTTGTATAATTGTACTTAAACTCCTCTGTTTCAATTCAATTCAATTTTATGATTTGAGTTCATAAATCTATAAAAAAGAATACTTCCATAGCATATTAATAAAATAATTAGACCAAATATCGATTCTATTAATACACTTAAATTTATCATATCAAAAATCAAATGAGCAGAAAATAAAAGAGTCAATGAAATACTTATTGGAATGAAAATAATATCTCTCACCAGCCTCCAATGATTAATTTTAAACATTTTATTTAACCAATAAATTAAAAATGGAAGAGGAATTAAGTTGATATAAAACCAATACATAGCGGCTCCTTCTAAAGCATAAAATTTGACCAGTATGTACAATAATAACATAGATATGGCAGCCAAAAACCCAGTAATAATAATTAGTAATTTTGTTTTAGACTGCGCTATTAGATAAACCCATGGTATTATCATCAGGGCATTACAAAGACTACCTAGTATAATCCAGAAAAAGGAAGAATTTAATTGGCTAGCTATCACGCCATCTTGAATCCATATGTCTAAGAACTCTTTTCTAAAAACTAGTATATATATACTAAACGGCGTGAGTGTATAGCTAATGAATGCTAGATGGTGAATATACTGCCTCTGAACAGTAGAAATGTGAATCGATTTAACTATCTTAGAAATAGCAGGAAAAAAAGCGCTTTTTACCGTAGCACAATACATAATATAAGCCGTGATTATATTAAATAAAATAGAGTAGTGTCCAAACTCTATTTTGTTTAACCACCGCATCAATAGAAAATTATTAAGGTCACCGTAAACAAATGCAAAGAAACTTATCAACGAAATGCCTAAGGCTAATTTTGACAATTGCTGAATATATGTCCGTGAAAAATATTGAAACGAATTAATATAAGGAACTTTCTGATAGATTAATATCTTTTGAACGATTAATGTAAGAAGCGAAATAGCAATATGCCAATAAAAAAATAGTTCTATGCTAGGGGTGAAATGTTGAAACAAAAAGAGAACTCCAATGTTTTTAATTACAGCAATGAATAGCTGAGTATAATTAGATAAAGTCTGCTTACCTAGTCCGAATAGTGCTCCCGTGTAAAATGAATGCGGCCACTGGACAACTAGAGCTAAGACTAGAATTTTAAATTTATTACTAGACTGCAAAAAATTTCCTCCATTATAAAGCCAATGAGCTGCAATCCAATCAGAAAACAAAAACAATATTAGAAATAAACTGAATCCTATGGTCAAATAAACTACCTCCTGGCTGGCGATGATAGTTTTAGTTTTCTCATGAGATATAATCCGTTCCTGAGCAATCTCTTTAGTAATAAGACTTGTCAAACCAAAATCAAACAAATATATAGCGCTGGCTATAGTGGTGAAAATTCCAATCCAGCTATAATCTGCAACACCTATATATGAAAGAAGAAAAGGTAACGTAACGAGAGTAATGATTGCAGATAGTCCACGAGTTATAACACCATGGTAGATATTATTGAGCTTTTCATATTCACTATTAATTTTAAACAGGCGCGTAAAGCTACGTAAAACTTTAGAGATATTAAAGTCTGCTACTTTAATAATCTTAGATATTGATTTTAAATCTTTATTCTGTATGACAGTTGTAAGTTTTCTATCCAACTCTCGGCTTTCAAATATCTCGATGATTTTCTTAATATCAGCAAAGGATAAGAAATCCTCACACCATTCGAAAAAACGAGAGTATGCCAACTGATTCTTGGTAAAATCAATCTCAGAATAGTGCAAATCTGATTGATTGCCATCATGCTTTCTCCATACACCGATCTCTTTAGAGCCAATGAGTACATTTCCCTGAGCAGCTGCGCGCGCCGCAGTTAAGAAATCCGTATGCATACAGTCGTCAATGTATGCACCAAATTTATCTAACAAATCAATCTTAAAGATACTGCTAAAATGAGAAAAACCATAATACTTGATACAAAGCTTTAAATATTCTACCCCAGAAATCAAGAAATAACCGTCGCCATAAGATTTTATAGGTTTGATAGGCTGACTTATCCTGGATAGAAAATTAGATTGAATGTGACAAATATTGTCTTCACTATGATTGACTACTATACTCATGGCTTCCTGAATCCATGTCTTATCAGTATAATAATCATCACTATCTAGATTAATCAGCCAATCTTCCTGAGCTAATTGAGCATAGGCATTCTGGTAATTACCCACTCGGCCAAGTCTTGATTCATTATGGATAATTTTGATCCCCATCAAACTAATACTATGTCTACATAATTCTTTTGTATTATCAGTAGAACCATCATTTATAAGCAAAATTTTAAGGTGCTCATAGTCTAGATTCTTAACACTTTCTATGCATTCCTCTAGATATTTAGCATTGTTATAATGCGATATTTGCAGATAAACCCCCGGAATATTCATATATAATAATTCCCCTGCTTAAATCTTTTTAGTTTGATGAGCAGCTATTGTAGAAAGCTCTTCTAAATGATTTCTATACCAATTAACCCCAGCATAAATCGAATTTAGAGCATAAATCTCTGGCTTAGCATCTAATAAAATTAATATATCCTCCAGTGAAAAGTTTCTATTTATCTCATATAGTTCTTCATAAATTCTAGAAATAAAATTAAAATCTTCTATATAATCAAGGGTGAATCGATGACTCATAGAATAATCTATATTTCTTTCCCACGAGATATTGCCTATAGTAAAAAGATGAGGGTTTTCCCAAAAATAGGGGGTCGTATGCTCTCTCTCCATAGATTTTTTGGCATCCCTATTGGCTTTTTCTAATGCTTCAATAGTGAATACTTCAACATCATTGCCATCTGGATATGTGGCAGGGTGAAGATTGGACACATAATCCAAATTATTTTCCAAGAAAAATTCAAAAACCCTATCCATAATCCTAGCATCAATAAGTGGACAATCCGATGGTATTTTAGCTACCGTAGTAGCTTCGTACTTTAACGCACATTGATAATGCCTATCCAGCAAGTCGTTTTCATCTCCTCTAAAAACATCTATTTGATTTTCTAGACAGAATTTTTCAATAATGTCATCTGATGGATTTAAAGATGTAGCTACGACTATTTGACCACAACATTTAGAAAAAGACATCCGTTCTAGTTGCAACTTCAATATAGGCTGACCTAGTATTGTCCTCATCACCTTTCCTGGCAATCGACTAGAACTCATTCGAGCCTGAACTATAGTTATCACTTTAGACATAAATATCCTTTATTTTTATACTCTGAATCTACCTCGCTCTTACAGATATTGCTGCGCAACAGAAGATGAAGAAATAAAATCTTTTTTGTTTCCTTGGTACTCTAAATATTCTCGCACTATATTCGAAATAACTTCACCACTTTTACCACCATTCTGTATGGGCTTTTTAGACTCTAGTTCTTCTATTGGGAAATAACTATATACCGTCTTTCCTAGCACTAATCCTTGGTAAACACAGGACGAATACTGGGTTATAAGTGTATCACAATGGGCGATTAGGGTATCAATAATTGGGTCTGTAATAATTGTCGCATTGGGAATCAGAGAGTAGATTTCTGATATAACTCTTCGAATTTTTTCATTAGGGTGAGGCTTAAAAATAATCTTTCGACCATCTGCTATCTCTACCGCTTTTCTTATTAAATGACTTCGATCATCATTCCCTCCTAATTCTCTAATATCAGATGTCGCTACTAAAACAAAATCTCTCTCAGGATAGGTGGTTTCTTTAAGCGAGCTAATATGATCGAAATTTGGCACACCTGTAGCCAATATTTTATTTCTATCAGTACCATAGGTTGTGAAATATTCTTTATATCCCTGGGACATGGCAAAATACAAATCGGCGATGTTTGTAGTGCCATTAAGAGCCGTGCTAGCTGTGGTATAGGGAGGCAAACCTAATCGATTAACTAATTTAGCGAATTTATTAATAGGATCTATCATACCTTCTTGAATCCATACAGTCTTGATTTTTTTGAAACTCTTAGGAACTATCATATCCGTGGATAGTAAGGCAAGGTCATAAGTTATACCCTTGGTCGTTCCTCTATAATCATAGTTTAGATTGTGCATGCGTATATATTCCTGCGACGATCTTGTAAATGAACTATCCCTGCCTAAGACCGTGTTATCAAAAAAACCAATCTCTGCAGCTGCTCTATACAAAATGCCTTCACCGAATAATTGACTATAATATACGTTATAATCATCTTCTAGAAATTTAGCAATTTCATGTAGCTGCGTGGTCTGATTTCTAGAGCCCACTACGCATAAAATATTCTTTCTATTCGCCATTTATTTTTTCAGCTATTTGAATAATTCTATAAAATGAATTTACATCTAAACTTGCGCCACCTATGAGTCCCCCCCAGATATGTGGTTGAGAAAACAACTCTTCTGCATTCTTTTCATTACAGCTACCTCCATACAAAATAGGGATTCTAGCAGCAGTCTCAGGGTCATAAACTTCTGACAAAAGCTGAAAAATAAATTTATGAACCTCTTCTGCCTGATCTTTCGTAGCTGTCATACCAGTGCCAATAGCCCATACCGGCTCATAGGCTAGCACTATATTGCCAATTTTTTCTACCGGTACTTTTTTCATTCCCCTTACTAACTGCTTTCTTATGACATTGAATGTTTCATTCTCTTGTCGTTCTTGTAACGTTTCTCCGATACAAAAAATTGGTTGTACATTGTACTGAATTAACTGGGCTATTTTATCTGAAATAATTTCATCCGTTTCCACAAAATATGATCTTCTCTCGGAATGTCCTATAATACAATATTTCAATTGAAGCGATGCTATCATTCTAGCTGAAATTTCCCCTGTAAAGGCTCCAGATTCATAGGCACTGCAGTTTTGTAAAGCAAGGGCTAAATTTTCCTTTTGATTATTTATAAATAGAGTATCTGCATAGAGACTAGGTGCGGCTATAATCACTTGAGAAGTAAAGTCCGGCAATTGATTCATTTTAGCTATGAATTCCTTGGCCTCTAGATAAGTTTTATTCATCTTCCAATTCCCAGCGACTATTATCTTCTTATTTTTCATACTAATTGATTAACTTGAACTATTCATTGTTATATTATAAATATGACTTAATATTCCTACTTCTCGGGCTGTTATAATTTTACTTCTTCGGGCATAGACCGCATGGATTGTTTCGAAGGCTTTCTCCAGATCATAAGGTCTGATTTTTTCCGATATAGACCAACTAAATGATGGAATATGCTTCTTAGGAAATCCAGCTCCTACTATATTTGCGCAGACGCCTACCACAGTTCCCGTGTTAAACATGGTATTAATCCCACACTTCGAATGATCTCCCATGATCAAACCTAAAAATTGCTGACTAGTTTCTATCACAGCTTTTTGATGGTAATTAAATAGCTCTACTTTGCTATAATTATTTTTTAGATTCGACGAATTAGTATCTGCTCCTAAATTGCACCATTCCCCTATTACTGAATTTCCCAAATAGCCATCATGCGCTTTATTAGAATTAGCAAAAAACACTGAATTCGTTATCTCACCGCCTACTTTGCATCCTGGTCCTATCGTAGTAGCACCATAAATTTTAGCGCCCATCTTAACCTGTGCATTATTACATAGTGCAAAAGGCCCTCGAATCATAGCGCCCTCCATGACTTCTGCATTTTTTCCAATATATACGGGTCCACTATCCGTATTTATAATACTACAATGTACTTTAGCCCCTGGTTCTATAAAAATATTCTCTCCTATAACCTTGTTATCAGAACTCACATGAGCGCTTGTTCGCTCTGCAGTTAAGAGCTTATAATCTTTTCTAATTTCTGCATCATTTTCTATAAAGAAATGCCACGGGAATTTTACAAATGTTATTTCTCCTTGATAGGCTACTTTGGTGCTATTGGTAGAAGCCTTGTTGGATGCAATTTCTTCGCCTTCGTAGATTAGAATAGAGTTCTCTCCTAAATTTTTTATACTATCAGCTAGTTTTCTATTTGGAAGTATATGAGACGCCACTTTTTTACCCTCATTCCTCAATTCGCCTGCCTTTAGATAATCCATAGCATAAACTATCTGTACTTCTTCATCTAAATAATAAGCCCATTTTTCTTGTATGGTCAAAATTCCTACTCTACACTCGGCTATGCTGCGCGTGAATGTAAGCGGCAATAAATTTTCCCATGTGACTAAGTCATCGTATAATATCATAGTCTACTTAATTAGAATTCGTCTTCCTGCGTTTTACCTTTTTCTAAAATTCTATTGATCTCCTCTACATTAGATTTAGATTCCATATCCTCGCGTTTGACTATTTCCGTCTTTAACATTCTCAGTGCATACTTGCTACAATAGACATCCGTCTCGTCTTCAGAGCCGATCATAGTTTCAAATCTTATTATATAATTTTGAATAGATTTCTGGTCCAAGCTCGCTATATAGGTCCCATAATTATTATATATAGCTAGTTTCTTATAACCTTCTGCTTTGGATATAGCCTCTTCAAAATAGACTATATCTTTGGGGTTTTTAGACTGTGCTATAATTTCAAAAACTGTATTTAAAATATTATAGCTCTTACAGTAAATTTTTTTCACAGCATAACTCTTTGCTTTTACTGAATCCAACGTATTCAGAAATTTAAGAGCAGAATTTTCTGCTAAATAAGAGGAATCGTATAAAAATGGTACAATCAGACTATCGAGCCCTGCTAAACTCTCGTTCTCACTGAGTTTGTCGATAGCAGCTGATTTTATGATTCCCAATTTATTTTCTTCTAAAATTGACTTCAATTTATCATTCCATTTCACATCGCGCTTTAACCATTTTTTATCTATGGCTTTAATCCCTTCTAGTTTTATTCTTTTCTGTTCACTACTCAATAAATTAAAAATAGCATCTTTCACCTTATCTTTATCCTTATGCACCGCTAGTTTTTTTAACGCCTTCACCTGATCTATATAGCTCTTAGAATTTTCCAGTAGATAGAGCCAATCATTGACTTCTCTTGACTCATTTTTCACAGCCACTATGGAATTAGTGCCATCTAGACTAATAGTACTCACATCCTTCTCTCTTATAATGAAGGTATCTGATTTTTTATTTAATATCACTCGCTGTCGCTTAATAATATCACCTGTATAGATATTTAAATCCATAGGTATTTTGTAGACTAAGCTTGAATCAAAATTATGACGTTGCGATACAATGAGAATTGCGCTATCAGCTGATTTTACATAACTCGAAGTGAGAATAGGATGCCCACCATTATCATACCATTGATTGAAAAACCAATATAAATCTTCCCCGGAAACTTCTTCAAAACACTGACGAAGATTGCTATATTCTGCTGTCTTGAAACGAAATTTCGTCAAATACAAGTTTAATGATTTAAAGAAAGCCTCATCACCTAAATAATTTCTAAGCATATGCAATATTTTCCCTCCTTTATTGTAGGAAATCACATCAAACATATCATCAGGCTTCTTATAAAAATAGCGTATCAGTGGTTCCTTCTTAGCACTGCTATATGAGAAATACGGAGATAAATCTCGTGTCCAATGATACTCAGCAGCTTCCTTTCCATATTTATATTCTGTCCATAAATATTCAGAGTAATTGGCAAAAGATTCATTCAATGTCAAATGAGTCCAAGTTTTACAGGTCACAATATTGCCAAACCAATGGTGAAAGAGCTCATGTGCTACTGTCTCATCATCATTGTCATCAAGGAGCTCTCTTTCATCTTTTTGAAACATAGTGTTAAACGTAACCGCACTTGTATTCTCCATAGCCCCTGCGGTAAAATCATGCACTATCACTTGTGAATACTTATCCCATGGAAATTCGACCCCTAATAATTTTGAAAAATATTCCATCATCTCGGGAGTACGACCAAAAATAGGACGAGCTAATGACTTGTATCTTGGCTCCATATAGTAAGACACTTCCTTGCCTCTCCATTCGTCCTTCACTATCGTATAGTCCCCAATGACCAGAACAGTCAAATAGACAGAGTGGGGTATAGTCTGAACCCAATGATCCGTCTTGGTTCCATTCTTATTATCTCTACTAGATTTTAGCTTTCCATTAGCTAGAGATACATATTTAGAATCATAGGTTACCTTTAACGATTGAGTATGCTTTTCTGATGGATGATCTAGTGTCGGAAACCAACTAGAGTTAGAATGAGTCTCTCCTTGAGTCCACAGATGCGTCGGCACATTTTTTCGCTTATTATCTGTATTAATGAAATAAAGTCCTTTCTCATCCTTTATAGCTGCTCCGCTAGAATCCACAATGCTATCAGGATGAGCAATATAACTTATCCATACTTTTATGGTATCTGCTTTTGTATAGTATTTGCCAAGATCTATCTCTAATTTAGAATTGGTATAGCTGTATTTTAATGATTTTGAGTCTTCTACCCTGGACTCCACTTTTAGTATCTCTAAGTATTTTATATCCAGAACAAGTTTATTCTGAGCATAAAAATAGGGAACTAAGGTTAAGGTAGCTTGCCCTTTCATCTGATGTTCTTTCCATAGTGGCATTAAATCCAACTCAGTATGAATCAAATCAAAATATTTCTTTGGAACTTCTTGTAATTCATTTCCAAGTATGACAATGCTATACACAGAAAAAACGATTAATAAAATATACTTCATGCCTAATATGGTAAAAACTCAACAAATTTATAGTAACCATACTTAAAATGTCGCATTTTATAATTTTATGACACCTCTTCACTTTATTGAAATATAGATTCTTTTAAATACTTGGATTCTAGAGAGCTAGTGACAAAGCATATATTGTGCTATATAGGTCATAATAATTGACTACTTAGCCAATGCGAATTAGATATTACAGCTACTTAGTTTGTGTGAAAATTTCTAAATAAATTTTTTAATGTACATTTGCCATGAATTTCAACTTTTGGAAAAGCCTAGACATATTTTTCTCATAGTAGCAGACAGTTTGCGAAAAGATGCTGTATATCAGAACGGAGTAGAGATGCCCTATTTAGAGCGTCACGGAGTACAATTTACCCAAGCCAGATCCTCTGCCTGCTGGACACTTCCTGCCACCTCATGTATGTTTACTGGACTCAATGTACACGAGCATAGAGCCGATACCCATACACGAAGATTGCGGAGTGACATACCTACACTGGCTGAAAAAATGAAAGAAAGAGGTTATAAGACTATACAAGTGACAGCTAACCCAGTCACTACCGACATATTTGGGTTAGATAGAGGCTTTGATGAAGTGCACAAAGTATGGAAACTGGTGACACCAAAATTAAAAAAGACCATGCGTCTTTTGTTATCTATAGGTAAGCCTAGAGTGCGTAAAATGCTCTTTTCTAAAGATGTTATCAGTGATAAACTAAGTGAAGACTTGCAGGTAGCGACTTGCTGGGGACAGAATACACATAGAGATAATTTCGCCAAGGTACTGCAACTTATCGAAGAAAATGACAAACTAAATCAACCTTGCTTTTTCTTTATCAATCTTATGGAAACACATTTTCCATATCATGTAGCGGATACCTTCGGTCTAACAGGTAAGAACTTATGGGAAAAGACGATGGAGAGCATAACACTTTTCAAGATAGTTAATCAGAATTTTCTCATCAATGACAAACCTGTCATCAATCAAAAATATGCAGATCTAATCTACCAGCGTCAGATGACTAGCTACCAGATCATTAAAAATGACTTAAATCAATTCGTAGAAACTATTCATCAAGATAAAAATAGCCTAGTTGTTTTTTGTTCAGATCATGGCGATAATTTTGGAGAGCAGGATTGGTATTATCATTTTTCCAATGTCAATGATGGCGGTAATAGAGTGCCGCTATTTTGGCTGCCCCCAGGCGGTAATGCAGCTAAGACAATAGACCAGCCTATTAGTAGCCGATTTATGTTTCATAGTCTTTTAGAGGCAATAGGTGAAGAGCAGACGACAACTTTATTTAAAAATTCTGACTATAGTTTTCCTCTTACTCAGAGTTTCTGGTATAAGCACAGAGGAGTCACTAGAGATCAATATCGCTATAATCAGTTTATGTTTGTAGATGAAAAAATGCGATATGTCAAACGAAATGCGGACTGGATGGCAGCCCCTATCACTGGAGACCATTATCATGAGGAAGCTAAATTTGAAAAAATGAGTGAGGGCACTAATCCAATTATAGAGTTGGTAAAGGATGCTAAAAAACGTACTTATTTAGCAGAAAAAGAGAAAGAGTTCGATGTTTTCTCTAGTGAAATAAGAATACAATAATTCTAAAAAATTAATTCCTCTGAATGGAAAACTTAGAAGAGGGCATTTTCAATAAGAATATAGCTGCATTAGCTAGAATGGTTACTCTCAATGAGAGCACCAGACTAGAAGATAATATCATAGCTGATAGATTTATAGAGCAGCATCAGAACAAATTAAACAACTCTCTTGTATTGAGCATAAGCGGCATCCCTGGTGTAGGAAAGAGTAGCTTTATAGAGGCTCTAGGAGTTTATCTTCATACCCTTAGTTATAGCATTGCCGTATTTTCTATAGATCCGAGCAGTGAATTGACCCAGGGCAGTATTCTCGGAGATAAGACTCGTATGACAGAGCTAAGTAGTCTCGATCATGTATTTATTCGCCCTTCACCTAGCTCTAATAGATTGGGTGGACTGGGAATAAACACCCATAAAAATATAGAGCTCGCCAAAATAGCAGGCTATGATATCATCCTAATAGAAACGGTAGGAGTGGGGCAATCCGAAACTATAGTCAAAAATCTCTGTGATGCGTTTATTCTTCTACTCATGCCAGCATCAGGGGATGAACTGCAAGGGATTAAAAAAGGGATTATGGAGGTCGCTGACTTTTATATCATTCATAAAGCTGATGGCGAACTATTGAATGCCGCCAATTTATCAAAAAAAGAAATTGAAAATTCTGTTCACCTATTGAAGTCAGATTTGAATATTTCAGAAAGTATATTTACATTCTCATCGATTGAAAAAGTGGGATTAGACCTCATTTGGAATTCCATAATGAAATTTATCGAGACTAAAAAGGAAAATAAAACCTTTTATACCAATCGAATTCAGCAGAGAATTCATTGGTTTAAAGAAACCTATGAACGAATGATGCTTCAATACTATCTAGAAAAAGGAAAGGAAAAATACAAAGTCCTCGAAGATGAAATAAAGACAGGAAAATATATTAGTGTAAGTGAAATTAAGGAAAATATAAATAATTAACTTAGCCTATTACTCAACTTATATTTCTTAAACGACAACCCTTCTTTTTTCAGATCATTCCAAGCTATAGCTAGACTCAATGTATGCCATTGGTCTGAGCCTGATTGATTAAAAGCTTGAATCAAATCAATCTGAATTTTATTTTCACTTTTTGTCACCCACTTTATTTTACTTCGCACCGAAGAGTGCATATGTTTCTTATGAAAATCCTCAATTTTGGCAGACAAGTTTTTAACAAAATTCTCCTCTTCAAACCAGCGAATCAAGCCATGTTTTTCTATAATATAGACAATATCTTTAGCATAATAAGCTAGGTAGTCTGCATGACTATTCGCCATCCAACCTTGGTGACTCGGGTATTTACTATAGATTTCAATAAGTAAATCGCCATAATCTTCTTTGCGAAATTTTTCAGAAATGTATATGCTTGTATCCTCCAATATCAAGGTTAGGTCGATATCTTTTTTCTGAAATTCTATATCTTCACTGGAATTTGAATTATATCTCTTCAATTCACACTTCGGATACTTCGATGTATAAAATTCATCCGCTATCGGTTGCCAGAATTTCTCATACTCCGAAGATCTATTGTATCTATGTGGCATAGGCTTACTTTAAAAAAGACCCGTCATAAATTTTAAGTACGAGTGAGTTAAAAAACATCTCGTACTTTTCTTTTACATTACTCGATATGGAGCTTACTAAATTTGACTTTGAAGTATTCAACTCCTGCAAGGCTATTCTGCCGGCTTCATATTTTAGCTTCTCCGTATCATAGTTTATCTGATTAGAATATAATAAAGACTTTGATACTTCAAACTTCTTTTGTGATGCTGTAAAATCTAAATATGCTTTATTTAAGATTTTCATCTGATTTTGAAATTCTACTTTATACTGTAGCTGATTAGACTGAATACTATATTTGGCTTCTGCTACTTTATTTTTAGTTTGTAACTGCGAAAAAATTGGAACACGAGCATTGATATTAAATCCATAACTCAAGTTGTTGTCTACCTGCTGCTCGAAATTAAATTGCCTATTAAAGCTAGAATATGTACTTCCGATCTGGCTTCCCAATGAAATGGTTGGATAATACGACGATTTTGTTAGAGCCAAGTTAAGTTCAGATGTTTTAAGACTTGATTGTTGAATCTTGAGAGCCGGCGAATTTTCTAGAGCATTTTTTATAAAACTGGACTTATCGACTGAAACTCTATTTTCATAAGGTAAATCCTTTAACTGAATATTCCTACCAATATCTAATCCCATCAAGATTTTCAATTCTACCATATTCGTTTCCAAATCGTTTTCCGCGCGAATGAGATTGAGTTCCTCATTGTCCCTCTGGGCAATAGCTTTATAGACTTCTCTCTTAGCAAGTGTTCCCGATTCTATTCTCTTCTCGGTAAATTTTACATTCGCTTGACAGATGGCTAATTGCTCCTTCAAGTTCTTTATCATTTCTTGCAGATACAATATATTCGTATATTTAAAAGCAATATCAATAGTCAAATCATTCTTCACTTTCAACCATTCCGATTTATTTTTTTCTAAATCTTGTTTCTGAATTTTTATATTATTGATATGATAGAA